>Ga0233444_10001754_pt1 | contig 23889 bp, 23 predicted proteins | sample SI_124_October20_6_FD_182792 | JGI IMG/M metagenome (GOLD analysis project Ga0233444, IMG submission 182792) | Seawater microbial communities from Saanich Inlet, British Columbia, Canada - SI_124_October2016_10_MG | ecosystem: Environmental > Aquatic > Marine > Inlet | place: Canada: British... | reverse complement strand
GCAGAATTCGATGATAAGCAATATACAAAATTTAACTTTAGACGTAGAGCATCTTATGTAGAAACTAAAGAACTTACTGACATACCATTCGATGTTATGCATGTGGATGATTTACTTGATACATCTGTAGCATCAAAAGCTGATACTGAAATGGTATGGTTAGTTGCGAACAACGTAGATTTTGAACAGCCGGACTATGTTCCATTATCATATGATAGACACTATACACATAACTTTAATGTTTATAACGGAGATACTGCTATCCGTAACGGAGTCCGTCTTGTTCCGCATAATGGCGGTGATAGTGAGCAACAAAAAGATGCTGATATAGTTGCAGGCAAACTACAAGAAATTGAACGTGTCGAAGCACGTACAGTTGAAGAAGCTGTAAAACTTGCTACACAAGATACATTCTGGATGGTCAATCCAGACTTAGAACTAACTGACAAGACACTTGATGAATTCTATCCTGACTTGTACGACACTGGTCCTACACATATTTGGAAGTTCACATCCCGTAAGGGAGTTGAGTTAGGTCATGGCGGTCTCGCACTATCAAACAAGAACTATCATCCAGAGAATGTCATCTATCATGATGAATTCGTTGCACGTGTTCCTGACAGACATAATATCAAAAAGTATTATACACGTGACCCATACAAAGCATACAAGCAATCTAAGAAGCATGTGTTCTATTGGGTTGTTGATACAGTTGTAGAGCTTGTAGATGATTTTGACTTTGATTACTATCCAGACATTCACTCTATTGAAAACGTGTTTGCGTTTAAGAGTGAAGGCGAAGCTGATGCTGGTGTGTATCTTGTGCATCGTCCGCATCTAGCAGAATTCAATCCTAGTGAAGAAGACTTCTCATTCGATAGATTTAAGAATATCATTCGTGTAGATCAAGTAGCATCACGTGTTACAGGACACCCTGCATTCTATTTTGATGAAGGTATGTATGCAGAGAATACTGCTAAATTTACAGAACATAAAAACATTGATGTGATTGATGCAAAGGATCTTGCGGCTGCATATCAAAAAGCAGCAAAGATGACAAAGACTGGATACTTCTGGGCGTTAGACAATGATGTAGAAATGCTAGAAGAATTTGATAGAACATTTTATGTTGATAGACACCACAAATCACACTTTCATCTATGGCCCAAAGAAAGCCCTTACACGGGATATATTCATCAGTTCGGTGGATTAAAACTTATTCCTGCAAGTGCTATTAAAGAATTGAAGCCCGATGCTGATAAGTTACGCAAGATGAACTTTAAGAATAAGAAACCAGTTAAGAAAGCTAAGGTTGCAACACGTGATATACCTTATGATGTTATCATGTTGAGTTACCAAGAGAAACTTGCAGACGAACATTATGCTAAACTATTAGAGCGTGTCCCACATGCAAAGCGTGTACACGGAGTTAAAGGTATTTTTAATGCTCACCAAGCCGCAGCAAACTTAGCTGACACCCGTATGTTTTATGTAATCGATGCTGATGCATTGTTGTTAGAAGAGTTCAACTTTGAATACTTCCCAAGTGTATGGGATGAAGACACGGTGCATACTTGGAAGTCTAAGAACCCAGTGAATGATTTGATTTATGGTTATGGTGGATTGAAACTATTCCCAACACAGTTATTGCGTGATGCAAAAGATTGGCGTATTGACTTTACAACGTCTATCTCTGAGAAGTTCAAGCCAATGCCAACACCAGCTAACTATACAGCATTCAATACAGACCCATTCAATACTTGGAAGTCTGCTTTCCGCGAGTGTACTAAACTTGCATCTAGTATCATTCATCGTAATAAGCAAGATGAAGATGATGAACGCTTAGAAGCATGGTGTACTAAAGGAGCTGATAGAGAGTTCGGAACATACGCAATTGCAGGAGCTAATGCTGGACGTGCTTGGGGGACTAAACATGCAGATAATGATGAAATGCTAGGCAAGATTAATGACTTTGCTTGGTTAGAAGAAAAATTTGAGGAACAAAACAATGAGTAATATACATGAACGCAGAAGCCGTCGTGCCGCTAAGATTAAAAAGAATGACGAGTTATATGAAGAAACTGGAGTGGCAGAACTTATCGAACAAGAAGAGTTAGATGAAGAGCCAGAGATTCTAGAGACTGTAAATTACAAACGTGTAGAAAGAAGACGTGCCGCACCATTAGTCAATGACGAATACGATTATCAAACGATGGCAGTTGAATATTCGAAAGAGAATGTTGCACAACAGTTGGGAAACTATAGACAATCAATGGATTTCTTAACTCATATTTCTTCACCACTGGATGATAAGTTAACTGATAGATTAAAAGATATTATATACGCATACCCAAATATTGATTTTAGCTCATTTGTCAATAAAGAAAATGCAAAAGTATATAGTTGGGTGGTTCAGCAAATGCAACATGCATTCGGTGACAAGTATCTAGGTGCGTTATATGTGTTAGGCGGTGGCATGGGAATTCTACCAGCTATGTTATTTGATACTAAACTTAGATTTGAGAATATTCGTTCATTCGATATTAACGGTACGTGTCAATTCTTAGCAGATGAAATGATGAGTAAAGAGTTACTTGCAGATTGGCGTTTCAAAGCAACAACACAAGATTTATTTAATATTGATTATGCTGAACATACATTTATAACTAGATTACAAAACGGAAGTTTAAGTGATCCATATACAGAGATTCCAGGAACTATTATCAATACAAATATTAGTTACTTACGAAACTACAAAGACTGGTACAAGATGATTCCAGACATGCGTAGACTAGTCATTGTAGGAGAGACTGGAAATGTTCCTAAACCCTTTGCTAGTTCACAAAGTTTTAATAAACAGTTTCCAATGAACTTTGAATTATACACTGGTGTTATCACATTTAAAGACAAACAATACTATCTAAAAATAGGACACAAATAATGAAACCATATCAAGTAGCAGATAGACTGTCATTACTATACGGAGAGAAGTATCCGTTAGTTAACGAAATTGCAAGAATTGTAAATACAGAAGAACTTAGTAGTATTTTTACACTAACACAGTTTATGCTAGGACGTAAACACAGCGAAACCGTACGTGCATTCATGAACCTTGTATATGAACGTACAGATGATGACAATGTATTTGTACTATTCAAAGTATTGAATGTCATTTCGCAAGACGAAGATGCACTAGATGCATTGCGTAACTTTATGGCAGTTGACACTCCAGATAGACAAAAGTTGTATCTTGTATTCAGAGTTCTACATGGTCTTTATCCTGATGAATCAGAGTTTATTGATAACTTAAAGAACATTACATGTGGTGATGGTGAGTTTTCACGTGACAACATCTTTGTATTGTTTAATACAATTGAACGTGCCTTAGGTGAAAGTGAAGTATTGAGTGCGCTGAAGAATGCATGTGGTACTGAAAAATTTGTTAATCTACAAACTGAATTGCTATTTAAATTGGTAATGTCGTTTCCTGATCCTACAGAAGAAATATTAGATGCACTAAAAAATATTATAACAGTAGAAACAGAACCAGACTTATTTCTGTTGTTCAAAGTTCTACAAGCAATTGATCCAGATTGTGTAGAGGTAGCACTACTAAAATCTAATACGCTTATGAAAACTAAGATGGCTGATACAGTTGATTTCATTACTGGAGGTAAGTACATCATTCCACAGAATATGAAAAAGATGATTAATCGTTTCGAAAGTGATGCGCTTACTGATGCTTTCTCACGTGGACAGTTACGTTCTAAGAAATGGTTGATTGATATAGTTAAAGCACTTGAAATTGATTTAGGAGATACAATCTATGTATGTGCAGGTTGGTACGGAGTATTAAGTGCATTGATGTTTGAACGTATAGATGCTAAGAACATTTATAGCTTTGATATTGATCCCAGCACTGATAACCCTGCGGATACTCTTAACAAAGAATATATTATGAATGGCATGAGATTTAAAAGTTTTGTTAATGATGTGCGTACATTGAAGTATGAACCACAGATATTACCTATTAATCATTACAAGTATAGTGACGCAACAGAATACGAGAAGACTAAATCTACACTTGAAATTGAAGGTCCAACATGTATTATAAATACTAGTTGTGAACACATTGAAAATTTTGATGAATGGTTCGCTGGAATACCTAATGGAACACTTGTTATTATGCAGAACAATAACTTCATAGAACATGATGATGAAACTGTAGTTAATACTATCGGTGATGAAAATGAATGGTCTGCTAAATTAAACTTATCAGAAGTAATCTTTAAGGGTACATTAAACTTAGAAAAGTATGACAGGTACATGGTTATCGGAAAGAAATAAATGAAGAGAAGGCTACCCGAAAAATTCTGTATGGCACCGTTTGTACATATGTATGTACATAGTAATGAGTCAGAACGTGTATGTTGTATGACTACTGAAGAAGGCGGAATAAGACTTAACGAAGAGTTAGATTTAACAAAGCGATGGAATAGTGAACATTTAAAAAATATAAGAAGACAGTTTTTAACTAACCGAGAACCAGATATATGTACTAAATGTTTTTCAAATGAACGTGCGGGCGGAATTAGTGACAGGATGCGCTTCAATGATATGTATGTTGGTGAAATAAATCCAGATGTAGTAACTGGTAATCAGTATGGGTCTCCGATAGATTTAGATATACGTCCTGGTAATCTATGTAATTTAGGATGTAGAATGTGCGGTCCAATATCTAGTTCTACTATACAAAAAGAGACACAGAAGAATCCACTAATGCAACTTATTCTGGGTAAGGGTGATATCGCAACTACTGATGTATTAAAGAATGCTAACAATCTTGAATTTCTTCTAAGAAACGCTGATAAGGGAAAACGAATTAAATTTTTAGGTGGCGAACCTACTATCATGCCAGAAGTAGATGAGTTTCTTAATATATTAATGGAACGAAACATGGTAGATGTCCCATTACACTTTACTACTAACTGTACAAATGGCAACAAAAGATTTATTGATAAGATATCAAAGTTTAATAAAGTTTCATTTAACTACAGTGTAGATGGTATAGGTAAAGTAGTAGAATATATTCGACATCCAGTAAAATTTAACTCTATAAATACAAACATACAGACTTATGCAGCAATTGCAGTACACGGTGAAATCAGCTTTACTTTACAAGCATACAATTTTTTTAATCTAGTTGATACTATTAAATGGAGTTCTGCATTAGATATTAGTTTAAGACCAGAAATATTAATGCAGCCAGATCCATTAAGCTATAAATCAATTCCTTTAAAAATAAGACGTAAGCGAATACCATTGATGATTAAAATGATTGAAGATATACCATTGTCAGGATCAATATCAAGAACCCAAGTAAAGCTGAAGGCTTTGCCCGCACTAGAAAGAATTTACGAAGATAATGAAGAGTATAGTCTACAGGATATTGCTCGACATACAAAGATTATAGATACTGTAAGAAAACAACATATAAAAGATTATGTCCCTGAAGTCTGGGACTTTATAAAAGAGGAATACCATGCTATACAATTATAAAGATATTAAAGTCGTCCATCTAGAAATCACAGAAAAGTGTCAAGCGACATGTCCTATGTGTGATAGAAATATAAATGGCGGCGTTGATAATCCAAACATAGGAACACATGAACTTACACTAGAAGATGTAAAACGTATCATGCCTCGTAAGTTTGTGCGTCAACTAGACAGAGTATATCTATGTGGTAATTTTGGAGATCCTATTGTAGCCAAAGATACGTTAGAAGTATTTAAATATCTTAGGTCATGTAAAAGAGAACTTACATTAGGAATGAATACAAACGCTGGCGCACAAAAACCAGACTGGTGGAGAGAGTTAGCTGAGACATTAGGCAATTGGAGTTATGTAAAATTTTCATTCGATGGACTAGGAGATACCAATCATCTATATAGACAGGGTGTTAACTGGGATATTGCATGGAATAATGCTTTAGCATTTATTGAAGCAGGCGGTAAAGCAGAATGGGATTACTTAATTTTTGAACATAACGAACATCAAGTAGAAGAAGCACGTGCGCTTTCTGAAAAAGTCGGTTTTAGAAAATTCCTACCAAAGAAAACTGGACGTTTCTTTTCAACTATGAAACATACTAAAAAAGAATCACACCAAGCAGTAAACCGAAAAGGTGAAAAGCAACAATTACTATCAAAGCCTAAGGAAGTGAAGTATCAAAATAAAGCAATAGAGAAAATTGAACTTCTTAAAGAACGACACGGATCATTAGAGAAATATTATGATAATGTACAAATAACTTGTAAGGTAGGCAAAGAAAAGAATATGTATCTAAGTGCTGAAGGTCTTGTACTCCCATGTTGTTGGATTGCTGGTAATATGTATAAGTGGTGGCAGAAACCAGGTGAGAACCAAGTTTGGGAATTGATACAGAAATCTGGTGGTAAAGATGCTTTTGATGCTGGTAAACATGGACTAGAAGCAGTGCTATCAAATGATTATTTCTCTGCGAACTTAGCTGCAAGTTGGAAAAAACCAAATACACATGCGGGTAAACCTATAGTTTGTTCTAAGACATGCGGTAAAGAATTTGATGCGTTTGCAGAACAATTTAAATAATGCAAGAACTAAAACTAATAACTTCACCAGATACAAGTTTATTAGAACAATATAATCTTTTTGAAGTCACATCAGAAGATGAGTTTGTCACTATTGATTGGAACATGGGAAATACATGCAACTATAGTTGTACGTATTGCGATGACTATTTTAATAATGGTAGTATTTCTTGGACTGATGAAGATGTTGCGTTTGAATTTGTAAAAAGATGCACAGATCATTATAAGTCTATTGGAAAGAAAGTATTATGGAACCTACTAGGCGGAGAGCCAACAGTCTGGAAGAACTTTGCTTCTTTCTTTAAACGAGTTAAACAACTAGATCCAGAATGCAGAATTAGAGTATTGACTAACGGATCTCGTACTTTAAACTGGTGGAAAAAGACTGCTCCTATATTAGATGATATTGTCATTAGTTTTCATCCAGAAAGCGCAGACATAGAGCATTGTTCTAATGTGTCTGCTGTATTACGTGATGCTGGAGTTTTTCACAGCATACAAATATGTTTATACCCCCCACATTTAGATAAGTGTTATGAAGCGGCAGAATATTTCCATGAGAATGCGAGGTGCAATGTAGTTATTATTAAGTCATTGCGATTGACACTTGCTTCATCTGAAACATTTGTATACGAACAAGATTACTTAGATAGAATATTGAGATTTGATGGTGAACCTAAATGGACATCGGAATTCTTAGATGGAGATAGCAAAGCTAATCCGTATGCAAAGAATTTAAAGTTCATAAGTAATAGTGATGAATTGTATGTTAGTAGTGCTAACGAACTAATGCGCAAAGGTCAGAATACTTGGAAAGGCTGGAACTGTAATATCGGAATAGAGACACTGGTTGTTGAAATGAATGGACGAGTTACATCTGGTAGTAGTTGTAATCATGAAACTGACTTAGGAAATATAAACGATCCATCCAATATTGAATTTCCAACAAAGCCAACATTATGTCAATGGACATGGTGTAGCTGTATCGCTGATGTTGAAACTACGAAGTATCGGATAGAATAAATACGTATATAATATAATTGGAGGCATTAAATGTCTGATAAAGAAGATCGAATTAAAAGTAATATAGAAGAATTCAGAAAACGTGTACCACACGCACCAAGTGATACATTTTGTTTACTACCATGGGTTCATCTTTCTACTCGTCCTAATGGACATATGCGTGTTTGTTGTACTGCTAATGCATCAAGTGTTGGAGCAACTAATGACAAGAAACACGGCGGAGAAGTAGGAGTTTTAAAGAATGCTGATGGTAAGCCTGCAAACTTAAACCATACTGACTTAATGTCAAGTTGGAATAATGATTATATGAAGAATGTGCGTACACAGATGTTAGAAGGCAAGAAGCCTCCATCGTGTATTAAATGCTACAACGAAGAAGATGCTGGTCATATGTCTAAGCGTTTTTGGGAAACTGAGTACTGGTCACGCCGAGTAGATATGGAACAACTCATCGATGAGACATCTGACGAAGGTGAAATCCCTCCGAAGATCAGATACTTAGATTTACGTCTTGGTTCAAAATGTAACTTGAAATGTATTATGTGTTCACCGCACGATAGTTCAATGTGGGTGAAAGACTGGCTTAAATTACACCCAGCTATTGAAAACGAATCGTTGAAAGAAACAATGCAATGGGGTAACAAAGGTCAGATTGATGGCGCAAGTTATAACTGGCATAAAAAGAACCAAGCATTCTGGGATCAATTATACGAACAAATTCCACATATGAAACAATTATATTTTGCTGGTGGTGAAGCAACAATCATTGAAGAACATTATACTTTACTTGAGGAAGTTGTTCGTAGAGGATATGCGCCAGGTATTGAACTACGCTATAACTCTAATGGACTTGAGATGCCGCAACGTTTATTTGATTTGTGGAAACAGTTCAAGCGTGTACGTTTTCATTATTCAGTTGATTCAATCGGCGTGATGAATGACTACATTCGTTTCCCATCAACATGGGATCACACAGTTAAAATGTTTCACGTATTAGATAACACGGGTCCTAACGTAGAAGTAACAGTTGCGTGTGCAGTACAAGCACTAAACATATACTACTTACCTGATTTTGTCAAGTGGAAAATTGAACAAAACTTTAAGAAAATTAATCTGTGGCCTTTAGGTGCTGGTATGATTAACTATCACTTTGTTTATCACCCACCACATCTAAACGTTAAAGTTCTTCCTAACTGGTTCAAGCAAATGTGTGCAGCTAAGTTCGATACATTTATCGAATGGTTAGAAGAGAACTGGGAAAAATGCGATGGTGTTACAGAAACACAAGTAAGAAAAGATGAGTGGTTACATGCTGCTTATGGCGTGAAACGTCTGCGTGGCATGATATCATTTATGACCAGTGGTGATTGGTCACGTGAACGTATGCCAGAGTTTATTGAATACATTGAAAAGATGGACGCTATTAGAGATACAAACTTCAGAGATGTATTCCCTGAGATGGCACCGTTATTAGATTGGACACCAGAAGCAGGTGATGATTGGGATGGTGAGTTTGATGACAGGTTATTGAAAGAGCTAGAAGACAATGGTTTCCACGTTAATCAGCAGGAGTTAGATAGCGATGGTTGAATATCCAAAAGCAATACTTGATGAATTTAAAGATAGAAACAGTTATAGTTTTGATACTATGCCTGGATCTTTTGTAGATGCGATGATGGAAGAACCTAGATTCCCACCATCAGCACGTTTCAGACAAGCAAAATGGGTTACACACGAGTCAGGTATCCCATGGTTAAAATTAGATGTCCCTGAGTTTGATTGGAAGAAATGCTACGATGAAGCAATGGCGGTTTATGATGAAGCAATTCAACATAGAAAGAACGATTATGATGAGAACAATCCTGATGACTATGGACACAGAGGATGGCGCTCCCTGACACTACATGGGTTAGGTAAGCATGTATCTCAACATTGGGATAGCAAAGATGTTGCAGCAGCAGGTTTTGTGTATGCAGATGAGCGTGAAGCAAGAGCAGCATATCATTGGACTGAAATTGCGGATAAATGTCCAGAGACTGTTAAGATGATTAAATCTATTCCGGGTTATAGAACATTCGATAGAGTTCGTTATATGTACTTAGAGCCGGGCGGCTATATAACTCCACATACAGATTATGAACACAACAAATTAGGACCACTAAATATATCGTTGAACAATCCAGAAAATTGTCATTTTAAAATGATTGATGACAATGCGTATGTTCCGTGGAAGCCAGGTAATATGTTTAAGATGAATGTAGGTCATCGTCATGCAGTAATGAATGATACTGATGAAGTTCGTGTGCATATGATTGTTCATGGACAATATGGTGGATCAGATTTTGAAGATTTAATTTTAAAGAGTTGGGCTAAAACAACAAAATGAAGAAGCAACAAAGATCATATAACTTTTATCCACAGATTAGATGTGCAGTATTAGATACATCTAAAACAATAGGTGATACTGAAATTAGTGATTACATGAAAGCAATCACTTATAATTTCTTGCGAAATAATTATAGTTTTTTTAAGCATACTATTTACGAAGAAGACAGTGTAGATAAAATTTTACAAGCAATGAAAACAGATGATAAAGAATCTGATATTGATATGGTTGTAGTTCAAGCATACGGTAATATATTTTATGATGCTTGGAAGCCACTAGAACATGGATACAGTTTATTCAGAGAATACTGCAATCACGAATACTTGCCTAAAGCACAGAATAATGAATTCTTAATATTGGGACATATACTTGATGAACGTCATAAAGATAGATGGTTCAGATTTCATGAGCAATGTTTTATAATCAATTATAAATTATGGAAAGAACTAGGAGAGCCTGCATTCGGTGATTTTAGTGTTCGTCCTACAGAAGTAAGACAAGCAATTCGTAGTACAGAGAACTTTCACGATGAGCATACTCCTAAGTATATTGCACCCGGACCAGCTTATGAAAAAATTACTCGTACTGGATTTGGGTGGAACTTTATAAACACTAGTTTAGAGAATGGCATTGCTATAGGAAACTTTGATGAAGATGTAAGAGCTACAAAGACATACTTATATCCAGAGATTAAAGAAGAACAAACTGAGTTTAAAAAATTCTTTAAAGAAGGATGTGCTGACTTTAAACATTGGGAGTCAGACTTGGGTGATTCTAAATCTGCATTCCTACGTTATCAGCAATTTACAGTTGAACGTTCTCCTCATGCTATGTGGATATTAAATACAGAAAGTGTAAACGATATTCAACTGGTACCTAACAAAAAGCCGTTGCGTAACGTGTATTCAGTTGCAGCAGGATTTAAAACATTTGCTTTTCTAAGAAACTGGCATGCTGATACAGACATAGACGCAGTTAATATTAATTACTTTGACATTTCACAAAACGCATTAGATGTACGCAAGTGGGTCCATGAAGAATGGGATCCAAGAAACTTTAATATGTATCTTGACTTTTTGAAAGAAAACTATTATAATAAAGATATAGGGTTAATCTCTATATATGAAGATTTCGATTATATGTCTGAGGACTGGGCATCAGAACGTGAACGTGCTAAAGAAGCATACGAAGCAAGTATCTTGCGTATCTTTAACAGCATGGAAGAATGGTATGAGTTCTTTGAAAGAGTAAGGGATAATAAAGTAACATATACACAAGCAAACTTAATCACTGACTGGAGTTCTTTACTTCCAATGATCGACACTACACAAGATGATACAACTGAGGATGTTATGTGGAGTAGTAACTATATAACTACACGTTACACAATGTGGATTAAATCATATGAAGAAAGACGGGACGTATACAAACGTTTTGTTAATGATGTTAGTAAATTAAACAATAGAATTCGATTACATAGTGCTGACTGGGACGGCTCTCCTACTAGAGGAATGCAAATTAAAGAACTGAATCATGCATACAGAAACTTACCTAAAGAAATATTTTTAAGATGGCGAAATCAGAGAACTTAGAGTACATCAAATTTGATGTAGGTGTGATGCATTTAGAACTTACTTCTAGGTGCAACTTGTTGTGTCCAATGTGCGGAAGAACAACTGGCATGGATGGAGATAATATAAAGCTAAAGAAGCGTGATGATTTAGACTTAACTGATACTGATCCTAGAGTAATACAACAAGCGTTAGAAGACATGAAACCATTTCTTCCTAATCACGTATTCATTAATGGGAACTACGGCGATCCTATCATGTATCCATACTTACTGGAAGTAGTAAAGATGTGCAAAGATATTGGAGTAGCACAAGTTACGTTAAGTACAAACGGTTCTGCACAGACAGAAGCGTGGTGGATCGAACTTGCATCTATTATGCGAAAGCCAGACAAGGTTATCTTTGCTATCGATGGACTAGAAGACACTAATCATTTGTATCGTGTGAATTCTAAGTGGAATATTATTATGCGTAATGCAAAAGCATTCATTGCTAATGGTGGCATTGCACGTTGGGACTTCATAGGCTTTGCACACAATGAGCATCAGATAGATGAAGCGAGACAACTAGCAGAAGACATGGGCTTTGTCAAGTTTAGATATAAGAAATCAAATAGATATGTTATCCCTACACATTATGAGGGAGAAGAAGTTGAAGCTATTGAAACTAAAAAAGAATTAACATTTGTTGCTAAACAACACGTAGCAAAAAACAAAAAGAATATTGAAAGTAAGACAGCCGATCAAAAAGAAAAAGCACTTGCAACTATTTTAGCAGAACCTACAAAAACAAAATCTAATACTACTAATAAAGTAGATGATGTAATTAAAAAGCACAAAGGGTTTGATAATTATGTAAAGGTTACAGAAATAGCATGTCAAACTAAAAGAGATAAGAGTATTTTTATCGATTATCAGGGTAAAGTATGGCCTTGCTGTTGGCAGGGACATTACTATAGTAAAATAGGACACGATATGGCAACGCCAAGACGTATCGAAGACAATAAGAATATGTGGAAACGATATGGCAAAGATTTCAATGATTTATCAAAACATTCATTATTTGATATACTCAAAACCCCATATTTTGCAAATGACTTAGTAGCAAGCTGGGAAACAAATTCAGATGAACGTCTTTGGATTTGCGGTAAGACTTGTGGCAAAGAATTAGACTTCAGAGGTAACGGCGAAGAGAACTTTGAAGATACGGAGATGAACGAATATGCAAAAGAGTGATACATTCTGTATTCTACCATGGATAAACATTTCAACACGTGCAAATGGAGATTTACGTGTGTGTTGTCATGCTAATCAAGGACCGACACGTGGTATTTACAAGAAAGAAGACGGAACAAACTATAATTTGCATCATGACCAAATCACTGATGCGATTAACTCTCCATTAGCAAAAGAAATTCGTTCTACTATGCTTGAAGGTAAGTGGCATAAGGAATGTATTCGTTGTGTACGTGAAGAAAAAGCAGGAATGAAGTCTCGCCGTATTAATGACGGTGAAAGATTTGCTACACACATTACTTGGGAAGAAGCAATAGCGCATACAGAAGAAGATGGGACAATTGATTTAGAACACATTAAACAAACGTACTATGATATTCGTTTGGGTAACTTCTGCAACTTGAAGTGTCGTATGTGTTCACCAATGGACTCTAGTGCTTGGTATGATGACTATGTTAAGATGTGGGGATCAAATAAGTTTAGAGATACACATGGTATTGTAGAAATGTATAAGAATAAGAAAGGCAAATTTACTGCTGATGATTATGATTGGGTACACAAAGATCACTTCTGGGAAAATTTAGAAGAGAACGTAGCTGGTATGCAACATGTATATCTAGTAGGCGGTGAACCACTTATTATTGAAAGACATTATGACTTCTTAAAGTATTGTGTAGAACAAGATAAAGCAAAAGAAATGACACTTGAATACAATACTAATCTAACAAATATTCAACCACGTGCATTAGACTTATGGACTAACTTTAAGCAAGTACAATTTGGTATTTCAATGGATGGTATTGGGGCAACACTAGAATACGTGCGTAATCCATTAAAATCATCCTTAATGGAAAAGAATTTAAAAAAGCTAGATGAAGTTGGTACAGAAAGCATGAACTTTAGAGCTTGGATTGCTTTCACCATCGGATCACTGAATGCTTTTCATGTACCTGATTTTCTAAAATGGAAGATAGAACAAGATTTCGCAATTATATCACCTATGATGAAAAACAATCCTAAGCCATTTGCAAACATACATCCTATTCATAAGCCGCACGAATTAAGTACTCGCTTCTTGCCTAAAGAAGTTAAAGACCAAGTACGTGATAGCTGGGAAGAATTTAGACAAGAGTTTAGAGATAGCATCGTTGATACTATAGACTTTCATAGTCCTGCGAAGAAGAACCCAAAAATGATGGGCATCATAAAACCCGCAAATAGACAATGGGCTATTGACAAGATGGATCAATTACTTGATAATAATCTTAACTTTATGTATGGCGAAGATTGGTTTACTGAAGAAAATAATAAAAAGTTTTGGAAATATAACGAAAGTTTAGATAACATTCGTGGTGAGAGTATGGAAACTCAATTGCCAGAACTGTATAATGCAATGAAACAATATAAGGTATAATAATGGATAAGATTGAAAAAGATGCAGACTACTGGTCACAATACGACTTTACTGCAACTCCGTATGATGATATTGTAAAAGTAGGTCAACGTACATTATTGTATAGGGACTTATTTTCAGTGTCTTGGTTACTAGGACGCTTTTGTAACTACAAGTGTTCGTACTGCTGGCCCTATGCTAGGAGCGACAGAAAAGACCATAGACCGACGGAACTGTGTCTTGCTACTATTGATGAGATTAAACGACAAGCAAGAGAAAACGGATTTAATAGTTTTCACTTCTCATTATCAGGTGGAGAACCAACGTTTCATCCTGGGTACTTAGATATGTTGCGTCACTTAGCAGATGATACTCCTAACACAAATTATACGTCAGTACACATGACAACAAATATGTCACGTACTATGAAGTGGCACCAAGAATACTGTGATACAGTATCTAAGTTTCATCGTGCAAGTATCACTGCATCTTTCCACAGTGAATATGCAAAGCAGGAAGAGTTCGCAGATAAGCTATTGTTCTGTATGGAACATGACGTGCAAGTAACAATCAACATGGTTCTAGTACCTGAATGGTTTGAACGTGATTGGGATAACGCAATGTACTTTCATAATCGTGGTATCAATGTTACACTCAAGCCGCAGTCAGATCCAACAGCATCATTTGTTGTTAAAGGCTATACTGAAGAGCAACTGAAGATGATGCAGAACGGTATGCCTCAACGTGCGTACACTGATAAATTACAACAGACAACAGGTGTTAAAGTTGTACGTCCTAAACCACCTAAGAGTATGTGGTTACAAGGTAAAATTAATGGAGACGATATGAATGTCCCACCAGTTATGCAAGTAGAATTTGAAGACTCAAAAGGTGACAAGTATTATATGGACCAAGCTGAACGTTTCAATGCGTTTAACTTTAATAAGTTTAAAGGTTGGGAGTGTACTAGTGGGTTTAAAGGTATCATTATCAGAGAGCCTGATGGGTCTATTAAACGCTCTTACAGTTGTTCTGACGAGCCTCTAGGGTATGTAGAGAGTGGCTTTAAACTATTTGATGCACCTAAGGTATGTATTTCAGAGAGTTGCGTATCAAGTGCTGATAGTAAGATACCTAAACGTGCGCCCGGCGCAATGGTTCCGATCTATCCAGGTGATGTAAGTTATAAGAAATGATGGATAAAAAAGATAAGCAACAATTCTATGATGAACACTGCGAACACAGACAAGATACTGTGCGAAAAGCTAAACCTATAATTGATAGTGAAGTGGTAGGAGTTATGAAGACTGTAGATTTTATAAATGATTCTACAGATCATTCTATCTTATTCGATCAATTTGCATTTTTAGAAGCATGTGATATATGGATACATACGAGTGAAAAGTTTAAAATCATTGGACTACATACGTTTCCACATAGACTTGTGACACATGGGATTACTGAAGCATTCGGTGATTTTTATGAGGCTTACACTAATTTACAAGTTATGCGAGGAGAGTACACTTATCATCGTGATCTAGGAATCGAAGTACTAGATGATTATAAAGATATAGAAGACAACTCTGCGTTGATAATCAGTTATCCTTTTAGTGCAACTGGTAATGCACATCCAGACTGGGATCGTATTATGACATTATGCAATGAAAAGAACGTTGATGTGTTTGTAGACTGTTGTTTATTTGGTGTTGCAGAGGTTCCACGACTTTATACTACACATAAATGTATTACACATGTTGCATTTAGTTTCAGCAAAACATTCGGCACAGGCGGAATGAGAACTGGGATGCTGTATAAAAGAAATATCGACAAGACACAATTAGAAAAAACAAATTCGCACTTTTATACACAGATGGCTGGTATGAGATTGCATTATAAATTAATTGAAAAATTCTCACCTGACTATATGTGTAATAAATATAGAGATAAGCAAGTTGAGCTATGTAAGAAACTAGAAATAGAACCAAGTGACACTGTGCTATTTGGTATCAGTAATAAAGATGAATATGATTATTACGAAAGAGACTCTTATATAAATCGTTTATGCTTATCGTATGCATTACAGGAGCGTACAATTGTATATGAGGATTTTAAATGAGTGTAAAAAAATTAGACGTAGATTTTGATTATGAGAGAATTATAAAAGAGTTTAAAACTCTTGAAATAGAAAAGTATCTCATTGAAAATGAAAGACAGATGGCTATACAATGTAGACCTGACTTATCAGATCCAGAAAAGCAATTATCAGATAGTTGTGGCAGTTTGATATATGATTGGGATGACTATTTCCCTGAGAAAGACTACGAAAACTCTGGACCAAAGCGAAAAGAAATTATAAGAAGAGAAACAGAATTTGATACATTGTGTGACTTTTTCAAAGACACCTATGTCGGAGAAGTAGTAAGCACATTACAAGACAAATATAAAGTAACTAGAGGTCGCTTTATGATGCTTAGTATGAAAACTTGTTTAACTTATCATTTTGATTCATCACCCAGATTACATATTCCATTAATAACTGATGATAATTGCTTTATGATTATTGATGATAAAGTATGCAGAATTCCATATCCAGGTACATACAAGGTGGATACGACTAAGAAACATACTGCATTAAATGCAAGTAAAATTCTTAGAACGCATCTTGTATTTGTTTTACCAAAGCCGCCAGTAGATAAATCTAAACCGTTGCCTTGGGAAAATGTTATACCTTTTTAAACAGCCATCGGTGCTTTAATGAATGGAAGTGGATCATAATCTACAATCTCGAAACTATCCATTGTGAAATCATCGATAGACTTATGCTCTCCGATAATCTTTAATGTAGGAAACTTCTTCGCTTTACGTGATAGTTGTTCATCAACTGCATCTACATGATTGTTATAGATGTGACCATCACCAATAGTATGATAGTACTCTCCTACTTTCAACCCACAAACATGTGCAATCATATGTGTTAGTAAAGCATAACTTGCAATGTTAAATGGAACACCCAAGAACAAGTCTGCACTACGTTGATATAGATTACAGTTTAGTTCACCTTGATTGGTTACATAGAACTGTGAAAAGGTATGACATGGTGGAAGGGCCATTTTTTCGATATCACCTACATTCCATGCCGATAATATATGTCTACGTGATTGCGGATTAGCTTCAATATCATCAATAAGATTTTGAAGTTGATCTATGACTACACCGTGTGTAGCTTCCCAACGTCTCCATTGAGAGCCATATACAGGTCCTAAGTTTTTAGTTAGATCATCATTTATATAACCTAATTCTTTACCTTGATTATCTGCATTAGCAGTCCAAATAGTATTCTTACCTACCAGTTCTTCACGTGATTTACCATAATGAATTTCTGCAAGTCTACGCTCATCCGTTGAACCTTCAATGAACCACAATAGCTCACTTAGTACACTTTTAAATGCTACTTTCTTTGTTGTAAGTAGCGGAAACCCTTCACGTAAGTCAAAGTTCAACCATGACATAAAGCGAGAGCGAGTGCCTACGCCTGTACGTTCATTGGATCGTTCTTCTCCTGAGTGTCTTACTGTGTATAGAAGGTCTTGATATTCTTCTTCTGACCAGTTACCTGTCATACTCTTACCCATCTTTCAATTTGTATAGTAGGGGGTTCATCGTTTCTTTCATCTACTTGTGTATATCTACATTCAAAATTATCTAGGTATTCGTTTAAATCTACAGTAGTATCACAATCGAATGTAGTTGAAATTCGTGTTAGATAAATTGTTTCACATAGGTCATATGTTACATCATACAAAGTTTTTCCACCGATGATAATAATTTCTTTATCGGGATGACGTGATTGTATTGCAGTTAGTATATCTTTGACTGAATACTTAGAATAGTCATATACATCGTAGACACCTGGGAATCTTCCAGCGGCTTGTGTACTGATTACATAGTTAATTCTATTCTTTAGTGGAGCATTTTCACCTAGACTATCCCAGGTGTTTGTTCCCATGACAACTACATTATCAAACGTAGTACGTTGAAAATGTCTCATGTCTTCTTTAATATGCTTCCATGGCATACTATTATTTTTGCCGATGCCACCGTTTAAATCGGTAGCTAAAATCATACTAATCAAGTTTGTTATCCAATCTGAATTCAAAGTGGTTCTTTAAAATGTTTTGTACGTTTACAACAACACTTTCCTTGATAGCTGGTACGTCAATTTGAACTTCAACATCATCGATTTGTTCAAAGTGTTTAGACAATTTATCCCAACCCATGTTCTCTGCCATAGGTAAAGGATGTAGCAATTCTTCTCCGCCGAGTTCAATCTCTTGTCCGTTTTTCATCTTAACAACAATTGACTTAACGAATTGTGAAGGTATACTCATAGGGAAGATTTCTTCCATTAGTCTATCAAATTCACCGTCTCTATCAAATTCCATTACGATAGTTCGCCTTTATCTTTCATTAGTTCTGTATGTTCAAGGGCGGCAATAATAACTGCCGCCGCTTTGATTAGTTCTTTTTCAAATTCAACCGAACTTGGTGCTTCAAGCATAGTAGCACGTCTAGTCTCTTGCGCAAGATAATAAGTTGCAATCGCAATCCAATCATTCGGAGAGTTGTTTGCATCGAATTCGCTACCAGGAATTTCAACTTGACGTTCACGTTCCTGCTTAATACGATCTAATATGCTATTACGCTTGATTGACATTTACGCCTCAGACTTCTTAGGACGTCCTCGTCCACGCTTTGGTGTATCGCCTGTAGTTACACGAACTTTAGATTTTGCTTTAGTTGCTTTTTTAGGAGCTAGTGAAGGATCATATTTGATTGCTTCTGCTCTTTTAGCTGCTGCATCATCTTCCATTAGTTTAGCTTGAATTAACAAGTTTTGAGCAATCTGTTTATTTTCATCTGCTTTACTTGCTTCAACATTATCTTCTACTAATGGTGTTGCTGGTTCTTGTCTTGTGTTATTCACTTCACGTACTGGAGTTTCAATATCGTCCATCTGTGCTAGAATATCATCAAGTGCTACACTTGTTTGTGAGTTTGGTGTCATAATAACCGCACTCGTTGGTACTTTAACTAAGTGACCTTCTTTGTGTAATGTGTCAAGCATAGTTGTACCATGCCAGAATACTTTACGTGCAAGTACTTCGAATAACTGTGCGGCTTCTTGTGCTTCAGGTGATTCTACGGCAGACATGAAATCATCATGATATCTGTCCGGTAATGAATCACTGTATACAACAAGAGAGTTTTCTTTATCGTCTGGTAGTTGTAGGAAAGCAACGCTTAAACGTTGGCCTGTGCCTGCATGTCTACCTACGTGTTTAATAAAAGCCATATAAGTTAGCCTGCTGCTGGAGCTGCCTCTGCCGCTCCGCCCTCTGCTTCAGCTTGTTCAGCCTGTGCTGCTTGTACAAAATCAATAAATGATTTGATCTTGTTAGCAACTGCGCCTACTGCTGATAGTTCTGCCGCCTGAAATGCACCACGCTTTGATGCTAGATCAATTACTGCATAAGCATTCACCAAGTCGTTTACTGTGACTGCAGGTGCTTCCGCTTGTGCTTCTACTTGTGTTTCTTCTGACATATTAATCTCCTATTAGTTAGATGTCATTCAAATTATATATAACATGAATAGAACTTCTCATATTCATACTTACTATTATACTAAATTTTTGAGTACTTGTCAACCTTTTTACGCTACCATACGTACATATTCATCAGGCCAATTAAGGTATTTTAACCATACTTCATGGTGAATACTAAGTGTAAAGTTTTTATTACCTAACATTTGATAGAAATTAGGACGTACTGGCATCTTTACTGGTTTAATATCAATACGATTACTCTTGGCGTGATTACATTTTTTACATGCGCTTACGATATTTTCCCATGATGTTTTACCACCTTTGGATCTAGGTAACACATGATCTAATGTAAGTTCTGATGTTTTGAAAGTGGCTAAGCAATATTGGCACTTGTGATTGTCTCTGATAAAGATATTTTTACGAGAAAAATTAACATCACCTGCGCTTTTATTGTAATCACGTATTGCAATTACTGCTGGCACTTTCATGGTATGATTGGGAGAATGAACCTCCCAATCGTCATGCCAATCTAGTACGTTTATTTTATCAAGCCAGATAAGTTTGATACTCTCTTGCCATGTTAGTGTAGACAAAGGAGTAATGCTCAATGGAGCGCCATCTGCGTTGAGTAATAGTGTATCGCTCATAGTTATATTTATACTTTGAAATTATGCTGCTTCGTAATAAGTGTGATCACCAAATGGTGGGATGATATTCGTTGATCCGTGAATTACGAATAGTGAATCACAGTATGATTCGTTACCCCATGATCCAAACGGATAACCATCTGTGAACATGATAAACTTGTCAGGAATAATATCGTTTTCTTCCATGAAGTTAAAATTACATTCGAAGTCAGTACCGCCACAGCCAATGATTTCATAGTCTTTGATTTCATCTGCGTTCATAGGTGTAAATTCTTTAAAAGATTCTTCATACACTTCAGTATCGAAAGTCCACACACGCAGACGAAAATCTTGAAATTGATCCATGATGCCTGAGATTTCTCCCATAAAGTCACGTATCATATCGTGTGAGATAGAACCAGAAACATCAATACCAATAGCAGCATCAACCCGAAAATCATTGTCAGTTCCCGGTAGATAGATACCTAGTGAACGTGACTTACGTGATTGACGCATCCATGTGAAATCAGATTTTAGTGAAGATTGAATATTAAGATTTAAATGCTCACGCCAATCCATCTTTGGTTCAGTCATATCTTTAATGATACGTTTTACATCACCCGGTAGATTACCTGCTCCAGCAGATTGTGCAGCTTGTAGAACAGCTTGTTTCATCTGATCCTTGATAGCTTTAGCTTCTTCTTTAGATATTTTAATAGGTGCTTTACGTCCTGAAGGATCGTTACCTTGACCTTCTTTACCAGCACCATCACCATCACCGAACAAATGTTCATCAAGTGTTTCAGTGCCACTAAAGTCTTTGCCATCTTCTTTCTGTTGAAGTAGATCAGCATAAATTTCTTCTGTATATGATTTGTAATACTTGCGATCATAAAGAGCCATCTTGGGCATTGTGCCAATTTTAGCTTCTACACAGCCTTGATTAACTTTATAATCAGCAGCAATGTTCCACAACTTAGGATCACGATTTTCATCTTTATAATCCATCAGACGACCATTTTCACCACAGTGTTCATATACACAGTGAAATACTTCATGACCTACAACAAAGTCAATTTCTTCAGAAGTTAGTGTACGGAAGAAATCACAGTTATAATAGAAGTGCTTACCATCAACAGCAGCAGTCGGACACCATTCAGCTTCGACTAGTTTTAGTCGTGTAGCGAGAGTACCGAAAAACGGATGCTTAATCAACATGCGAACACGACCTGACACAATCATTTCTTTAACTTCCTGATCAGTGTATTCAAATACTACAGGCTCTTCTGAGTTTTCATCAACCTCGATACCATTTTCTTTGAGTAGATCATCTAACACAGAGTTAAAATCATCTTCTGTTACAATTTTCTTAGGTTCGATTTGCATATGATTCGCCTTTATGTCTAACTTACTCTATCAATATAGCATCTGTGATTCAGTTTGTCAAGTGTTTAAACTTTTTTTATTTTATTTTTATTCCAATAATCTGATATAGATTTCTGTATACCCTTTTCATAGTGTTCAAAAAGTTCTTGCCAATTGTCTACTAGTTCAAGATCATCATTACCTATGTAATAGTCAGCATATTTTTCATAGCTTCTTTTAATTAGTTCTACGTATGATGGATCATCTAAATCGGGTTCCCATGGAGCACCAATAGCTAATGTATATTTCTTACCACTATGGGTGTTCTCCATTTCATGAGGCCAATTACCAGCCATCATAAAACTTTTTTGAAGATTTGCAGGCTTAACTTTTTTATCATCTTTTCCTAAGAATATTAAATCGTCAACATTACCTTCCATTACAAATCTGAACTTATGCTGTAAAGTTTCAAACTTGTTTGGAGAACAATCGATATGTGGTGCATTCTTATCACCAGGACGTGTACAGATAAATGTCACACGTGTACCGCCAGACATAGGGAATATATGCTTTTCAATCCATTTTTTAAGTTCAGGTACTTTATCTCCGAACGGAGTCCATTGATACTGTCCCTTTACTTCGTGATCTGTATGTAGTGGAATATGCCAACATGTTCTATAATTATCTCTATAAAAATCTTCTACATTAATATCATCGAAAACTTCAATTTCGTGCATTGGTGGATTTGGTATATCCAACGGTAAATATAATAAATTTTCAATTATTTTTCTTATTTCCATTCGTGATGCTCCTTATGCTTCGTATCCCATGGATTCCAAAACAATACTTCTTTAGAATTTCTAGGCGAACCTTTAAGATGTCCAAATACGTTTATTGCTGATGATCCATGAAATGTATATACACTAAATGGTGCAACAACAAAACATACTAGTCTGACATCAATTAGTGCAAAAACTACTAGCATTACGATAGTGAATTTGTACCAATTTCTATTCATAAATTTTTGAAAGTCTGATTTTAAGAAATCAGTTATTAGTCTTGGGGATATATATTGTGTCTGATAGTTCATTAACCAAACATTGATCCAACCTACATGATGCGGTGAGTGTGGATCTTTCTCAGTATCATGGAATGCATGATGTTGTCTATGTGCGGCTGCAAATGTTAATGGCGATCCTAAGCCAGTGACGAGTGATGCAATAGTGTATGCATAGCTTTTTAAATTATCAGTATACGTGTTATGTACAAGATACATATGCATTCCTCTATGACCTACAAAAAACGCCCAAGCAAAACATCCTATTAATACTAGAATTGCATATTGGATATTGAATCCATAATACATTAATCCTGCAACTAGAGCTAGGTGATGAAATATTAATAGTTTTTGTGTGTTATGCATTGTAACCCCTAAGTAAAATACTAGAATTTGTACCACCAAATCCAAAACTATTACATAATACTGTATTAATTTCTTGTGACTTTGCGGTACTTGTATAGTTTATATCATATCCTTCTTTGATGTTATCAATATTTATCGAAGGTGTTATGATGTTATTCTTAATAGAAAGCACACTTAGCGCCGCTTCTATAGCGCCAGAGGCAGCCATAGAGTGACCTAACTGTGATTTGTTAGCAGTGATAGGTACGTGTCCAAGACCAAGTCGATTAATAGCATCAATTTCAATATAGTCTCCTAATGGAGTAGAAGTTGCATGTGCATTGATTAAGTCTGGTTCACATGTTAAAGCAGACCGCATACACTCTTCAATCAACTCACCTTCTGGATGCGGTGCAACAATTTGATATGCGTCATTATTCATTGCGTACTTATCAACCGTACATAGTGCATTTCCTGTATCTTTGTTAGTCAATAAGAATACAGCACCACCTTCAGACATTACAAGCCCATCACGCTTTTCGTCCCATGATCTACTTGCTAATTCTGGTGTGTCATTATATCGTGTAGACAACGCACGTAGCTTACCCATCTGTATAACAGAATCAAGCGATACACTTTTATCAACTGAGCCA
>Ga0233444_10001753_pt1 | contig 23915 bp, 20 predicted proteins | sample SI_124_October20_6_FD_182792 | JGI IMG/M metagenome (GOLD analysis project Ga0233444, IMG submission 182792) | Seawater microbial communities from Saanich Inlet, British Columbia, Canada - SI_124_October2016_10_MG | ecosystem: Environmental > Aquatic > Marine > Inlet | place: Canada: British... | reverse complement strand
GCGGGTAGAAATCTAGAAGTGTTAATGGAGCCAGGCCGGGCCATTGTCGGCAACGCGGGTGTTTTACTAACGCGGGTTGAGTATTTAAAATTAACAGAAGACCGCCACTTTGCCATTGTCGATGCTGCGATGAATGATTTATTACGGCCAGCACTATATCAATCTTGGCAGGAGATTGTACCAGTTGAGCTAGATGAGACGGGACAAGTGCAACAATACGACATTGTAGGCCCCGTTTGTGAAACGGGGGATTTTTTAGGCAAAGATCGCGCATTAGTAATTAAACAAGGTGATTTACTGGCAATTAAGTCTGCTGGCGCTTACGGGTTTACGATGAGCTCAAATTACAACTCTAGACCAAGATCAGCAGAAATTATGGTCGATGGCGACACAATACATTGCATTCGTGAGCGTGAAAGCGTTGAATCTCTTTACATGGGTGAGCGGGTCTTACCAGAATGAACACGAGTCTATCATTTAGTAAAATGCATGGTTTAGGCAATGATTTTGTCATCGTTGATACCATTAGCCAGCCTTGCCCAGAACTGACAGTAGCCCAGAGGCAGTTTATAGCCGATCGCCAAAGGGGGATTGGATGTGATCAATTATTACTGGTAGAGCAAACGACGCAACAAGGTGTCGATTTTAAATATCGTATATTTAACGCTGATGGTGGTGAGGTGAGCCAATGTGGTAATGGAGCGCGTTGCTTTGCACGATTTGTCTATGAAAAAGGGTTGACCGCTAACAGAGAAATAACCGTTGAAACAGCATCTGACATCATTAATTTGTCTTTTAAAGATGAGGGTGAAATAGTAACTGTTGATATGGGAGTGCCGGAATTCAGACCCGAACAAGTACCCTTCGACACGGAACATCAAGCAGGATTGTATCCACTCGTATTAGACAATGAGCAAATATTAACCCTTGGTGTGTTATCAATGGGCAATCCGCATGCAGTTTACATCGTTGATAATGTTGATACCGCGGATGTGAAAAATCTAGGGCCCTTAATAGAAGGTCACAGGCAGTTTCCTGAACGTGTTAATGCCGGTTTTATGCAAATTATAAATAAAAATGAAATAAGACTTCGCGTATACGAGCGAGGTGCAGGAGAAACTCAAGCCTGTGGTTCTGGTGCATGTGCGGCGGTTGTCAGTGGCATTCAACGGGGCCTTTTGTCTAGTGAAGTGAAAGTACATCTAACAGGGGGAGAACTTGATATAGTGTGGCAAGGACAACAGTCGCCAGTATGGATGACCGGATCAGCAACACATGTTTTTGATGGGGAAATCGCATGGGCGACGATAAACAAGCTATAACTGCACAACAGGTGAGTGACTATTTGGCCGCGCATCCAGACTTTTTTGTACACAACACGGAGATATTAGGAGTTTTAGAATTATCTTCTGCACCTGAGGGTACAATTTCTTTGGCTCAACGCCAGACAGCACGGTTAAATGCCAAAAATAGTCAGTTACAAGAACAATTACAAACCTTGATCGATAACGCCCGGCAGAATATGGACTTGCAGGCCAGAGTCCATGAACTGTGTTTACAATTGATGGATGCACATGATCTAACCACCTTACTACCTGGCTTATTTGTCACACTAAAGCAGCAGTTCAGTGCTGATGAAGTGGCCTTAAGACTGTTTTATGGTGAATCAGAACATGTTTTACCTCTCAATGAAGAAAATATTAGCCAGCTTCATATTGATGACAATAGTCTAAAAATATTTGACAAGGTGCTCGGAAAACATAAGCCAGTCTGTGGTCGTTTATCAAATGCCCAAAAAACGCTCTTATTCCCGACATCACATGAGAAGGTCGCTTCGATTGCCTGTTTGCCGATAGGGCACGAACCATGTGGCGGTTTGCTGGCAATAGCGAGTTATGAGCAAAACCGTTTTGATTCTAATATGGCGACGGATTACTTGTCCTTTCTGGGCGAAGTGCTAATGCGTTTACTTCGAACACATTATCACCTTACACATGACCAATGAGCTAATACTTGAGATTCAACATTTTATACTGCATCTAGAGCAGGAGCGGCGAATGTCCCCGCATACTGTTTCGAGCTATCAACGTGATCTAAAACGCTGCGTCAAATTCATGGCAGGGCAAGAATTAAAACGATGGACTGAGTTAAAAGCAAAACATATTCGCCAATTTATTGCTCAGCTAAATAGGGAACAGCTTTCAGCCCGCTCGATTCAACGTTCCCTATCTTCAGTACGAAGCCTTTTTCGTTATCTAATACGTGAAGGCGTCGCTAGCGAGAACCCAGCTCAAGCAGTGCAAGCACCCAAAGCCCAGAAACGGTTACCATCAACTTTAGACGTAGATCAAGTGTCGGGATTTCTTGATCATGTAAATCAGGATACATTCATCAACTGCCGTGATCGTGCCATGATGGAATTATTTTATTCTTCAGGGTTACGTTTAGCAGAACTGGCACGGTTAAATTGTCGTGACATTGATTTGGCAGACAAACTGGTTTACGTCACAGGTAAAGGTGACAAAGAAAGAGTGGTACCTGTTGGTGGGAAAGCGATTGAAGCCATCAGAATTTGGTTACAACGCCGGGATGAAAGCGGTTTGTTTAACCAGGCGGCGCTCTTTGTATCAAAACGAGGCGGTCGATTGGGCGTTCGTTCGATTCAACAACGAGTGCATTACTGGGGTAAACAACAAGGCATATCAGATCATGTACATCCCCACCGTCTGCGACATGCTTTTGCATCACATATGCTAGAGGCCAGTGGTGATTTAAGAGCTGTGCAAGAGTTGTTAGGCCATGCTGATATTTCAACAACGCAAGTCTATACACATGTTGATTTTCAGCATTTAGCCAAGGTATACGATACTGCGCATCCACGTGCAAAAAATAAATAAATCGAATCAGCTAATCGGATTAACAGGCTGAAACCACACGTAATAGAGTGGGGAAAAGGGATGTTAAGATGAAAGTATTATTAGCAGAGGATTCGCGCTCTAATCAAATGTTGATACGGGCCTATGTGGAAGATGTTGGCCACGAGGTTATTACCGTAGACAATGGTCAACAGGCTGTGGACGCCTTTATCCAAGAGCAGCCGGATCTCGTTATTCTTGATGTGACGATGCCAGTGAAAGATGGAATTCAAGCAGCATTAGAGATTCGAAGATTGACACTCAACGATGACAATTGGGTGCCCATTATTTTTCTTTCAGGCATGTCGAGTGCCGATGACATAGCACGTGGCATTAATGCTGGCGGGGACGATTACCTTATTAAACCTGTAGATGCCGTCGTGCTAGGCGCTAAGTTATTAGCGATGCAACGTATTGCTAAAATGCGTCAGCAATTACATAAAGCCAATCGCCGACTCAAAATGATGTCTGTTAGAGATGGCTTAACAGGCTTGGCTAACCGGGCTCATTTTGATGAGGTTTTGCAAAAAGAGATGTATCGTGCGATGCGGACCGAAACCCCCTTATCCCTAATTATTGCAGATATCGATTATTTCAAGCCTTATAATGATAATTATGGCCATCAAGCAGGTGATAATTGTTTGAAAATTGTAAGTGAAGTGATGATGAATACCATCAAACGACCGGGTGATTTAACGGCAAGATACGGTGGTGAGGAGTTTGCGTTTGTATTGCCTGAGACGCGCATCGAGAATGCGGCGGGTTTGGCCGAAGCCGTTAGAAAGGCCGTTGATGGATTAGCAATCGAACATGCACACTCGTCGGTTGCTACAAATGTGACATTGAGTTGTGGTATTGCCAGTATCGAACCGCATAAAGACCAAGACTGTGATGTTTTGATTCATGATCTCATAGAAACAGCGGACATCAACTTATATAAAGCGAAAGAGCAAGGGCGCAATAAAGTGGCAATGACGCAAGTTTCGTTTTCGAATTAGTGGGCAACTTCCCAATTTATACCGGTGCCAATACCAACTTCAAGTGGGACGTTTAATTCAGCAGCGTTGATCATATAATTTTCAATGGTTGCTTTCGCAGTATTGAGCTGTTCTGAAGGCACTTCAAATACTAATTCATCGTGGACTTGCATGATCATACGGATGTCGGCGTTTTCCGTTTCGAGCCAGTGCTGAATATCAATCATCGCACGCTTAATGATATCTGCGGCAGTACCCTGCATTGGGGCATTAATTGCCGTTCTTTCAGCGTACTGGCGACGCATACCGTTACTGGCATTGATTTCAGGTAAATACAGTCGGCGGCCGAATAAGGTTTCAACATAGCCATCCTGTTTTGCCTGATCTCTGGTGTTATTCATATAGTCTTTCACGCCAGGGTAGCGCTCGAAATAGACATTCATATAATCTGCAGCCTGTCCACGATCGATCCCCAGCTGTTTGGATAAGCCATGCGCGGACATGCCGTAAATTAAACCAAAATTAATCGCTTTAGCACTGCGACGCTGATCATCGCTAACGTCTTCTATACTGACATTGAAAATTTCTGATGCGGTATGGCGATGAATATCTTCTCCTGCAGCAAAAGCGGATAATAAACTCGCGTCTTTTGATAAGTGGGCCATGATTCGCAATTCAATTTGGGAATAATCGGCAGCAAGAATGATATAACCCTCAGGGGCAACGAAAGCTTCTCGAATTTTTCGGCCCTCTTCACTGCGAATTGGGATGTTTTGTAAGTTCGGATCAGACGAGGACAAACGGCCGGTTGCCGTCACTGCTTGATGGTATGAGGTATGAACACGGCCAGTTGATTTATTAACTTGTTCAGGTAAGCGGTCGGTATAGGTTGACTTTAGTTTACTCAAACTACGATAAGCCATAATTACCTGAGGCAATTCATAACCGCCATCAGCTAAGTCTTGCAGCACAGATTCAGCGGTTGAAGGCTGGCCTTTCGGAGTCTTTTTCAAGATAGGTAATTCTAACTTGTCATACAAAATGGTACCCAGTTGTTTAGGTGAGCCTAAATTAAACGTCTCTTCAGCAATGACATAAGCTTGTTGTTCGGCTTCATTAATTTTATGTGCCAAATGGTCGCTTTGTTGTTGCAACATCCAGATATCAATATTGACGCCATTACGTTCCAAAGTATTAATAACAGGGAGCAAAGGCATTTCAAGTGTCTGGTAGACAGACAGTAAGCTGGGAATAGCCCCTAATTGTGGCCACAGCATTTGGTGAAGTTGTAAGGTAATATCAGCATCTTCTGCCGCATAAGGGCCGGCTTGTTCAAGATCGATCTGATTAAATGTCAGCTGCTTTTTGCCTTTACCAGCAATATCTTCAAAGTGAATTGTCGTCCGGTTGAGGTGTTTTTCTGCCAATGAATCCATATCGTGACGCGATGCTGTGCTATCTAATACATAAGATTGCAACATGGTGTCGTGTTCGATACCTTGCAAATCGACGCCATGATTGAGCAAGATATGGCGGTCATACTTTAGATTCTGACCGACTTTATGGTGTTGCGGATCTTCTAATAGTGGCTTAAATAAGGCTAAGACAGTATCGAAATCGAGTTGATCCGGCGCGCCAATATAGTCATGTGCTAATGGCAAATAAGCGGCTGTTCCCGCCTCAATTGCAAATGATAAACCAACTAATCGCGCATCTAAATAATTGAGGCTGGTGGTTTCGGTATCAAAAGCAAACAGCGGCGCGTCTTTTAATGCTTTTAACCAATATTGCAGGCGATCTTCGGTTAGGATAGTTTCGTAATTTTTTGCAATGTCTGCTGGTGGTATAGTGACTGGCGATGGGGTAGCGGCGACAGGAGTGTTACTTTGTCGAACTAGCTCTGCCGTCCATGATTTAAACTCCATGCCTTTGAACAAAGCCAACAATTCATCGTGCTGAACATCTTGTGCAATAAGACTGGTTGGCGTGTCACCATCGAGGTCAACATCTAATTTAATTGTTGCTAGCTCATAAGATAAAGGGAGAGCCAGTGCGGTGTCGCGCAGTTTTTCTCCTAATTTACCTTTAACCTCATCAGCATGGGCAATCACACCTTCTAAGCTATCGTATTGCTGCAACAATTTAGTTGCTGTTTTAGGGCCAACACTGGGGACGCCGGGAATATTGTCGACCTTATCACCCATAAGGGCTAAGTAATCAATAATGCGGTTCGGTGCGATACCATACTTTTCGTGAACGGCTGCCACATCGGTCATCGTATTGCTCATGGTGTTAATTAAGGTCACATGTTCATTAACTAACTGCGCCATATCTTTATCACCGGTTGAAATAACGGTTTCAATACCTTGTTCTGTCGCTTGTTGTGCCAAAGTACCAATAACATCATCGGCCTCAACACCGTCGATCATCAGTAGAGGCAGGCCCATTGCCTTGACGATGGCATGAATCGGCGCAATTTGTTCGCGCAAATCATCTGGCATCGGCGGCCGGTTGGCTTTATATTCAGGAAACAAGTCATCGCGAAAAGTTTTGCCTTTGGCGTCAAACACAACAGCAATATGACTCGGCTTATAATCACGTAATAATTTGCGCAACATATTGACTACACCGTAGGTCGTACCAGTCGATTTACCTTGGCTATTCATGAGCTCGGGCATGGCATGATAGGCGCGGTATAGGTACGAAGAACCATCAACAAGAATGAAAGGGCTAGATTGCGTCATAAGGCGATGTCTTCATTGTCAGTTAGAGTGAGTAGAGTTTGCTTTAATCATCGTAATGGAAATGCTATCTTTATACGAAATGATAGGGAGCAATATTATGTTTAACAAGTCCGTTATTGTATGCGCAGTTGCATTATTAATGTCAGCGAATGTTTGGGCTGAACCAGATTATCTGAAATCCCCCGTGATTCCTGAACTTTTAAGGGATGGTGAGAGCATAGATGAGCCTGATATCAATATCATTCAAAAACAAGACCGCACGATTCAAGAATATCGCGTGAATGGCAAGCTATATATGATTAAAGTTATACCTACAATTGGTCGCCCTTATTTTCTAATGGATACCGATGGCGATGGTTCCTTAGAAACCACACAACATGAACTCGATTCTGGCTTACTGGTCCCCAATTGGATCTTGCTTGAGTGGTAAATTAACCAGAACCTAAATTATTTATGTCAGTTTATACAGAAGTCGAGCGCACTGAATTAGTCGCGTTTTTAAGCGATTACGCCGTGGGAAACCTCGTGTCTTACGAAGGCATCAGCGACGGCATAGAAAATACCAATTACTTTGTGACGACGGAACAGGGTCAATTTGTATTGACCTTATTCGAACAACATGACTTTGAAGAGATGGATTACTTTCTTGACGTCATGACGTTTTTCTATCAACACGGCATTCCATCAGCACATCCAGAAGCAGATACACAAGGGCGTTACCTTAAAACCTTATCAGGCAAGCCAGCAGCATTGGTTGGTCGTTTAAATGGGAGAGGCATCAGTGACATTGCGACGGTTACACAATGCCAAGCAATCGGCGACGTTTTAGGCAAAATGCATGTGGCTGGACAACAGTTTACAGGGCGTAGAGTAACGGAACGTGGTGCAGACTGGCGTCAAAGCATGGCGGAACGCGTGTTATCAAAGTTAGATGCGGAATCCGCCAACTTAATGACAGCAGAACTCGCATTTCAATCAGATTATTCGCAGCTGAATTTACCTTCAGGCTTAACACACTCAGATTTATTCAGAGACAACGCCTTATTTGATGGTGATGACTTAAAGGGGATTATCGACTTTTATTATGCCTGTGACGAATACCTGCTTTATGACTTGGCTGTCACAGTTAATGATTGGTGCATCAATGAATCAGGAATGTTAGAAACAAACCGCTATCAAGCCTTGATGTCGGCTTACACAGCACAACGCACGTTAACAGTGGCAGAGACAAACCATTGGAATTTAGTCTTACGTGCCGCAGCACTTCGCTTTTGGCTATCACGTTTGCAAGATAAATATTTCCCGCGTGAAGGTGAATTAACTCAAATCAAAGATCCGGATGCTTTCTTGAAGATATTACGTCAACATCAAGAACAACCCCTGATTGTGAATGCAGCGTAACTGTAGATTCTCATGCGCGTCTTAATCATTAAACTCACCTCAATGGGCGATCTGATGCACGCCTTACCGGCATTGACCGACGCAGCCAATGCGATACCGGGTATTGAATTCGATTGGGTTGTCGATAAAAATTTCTCTGCCGTCCCGCTGTGGCATCCTGCTGTTAAAAATGTCATTACAACCGCGCATAGACAATGGAAGAAGAGTTTTATACAAACATGGCGAGCCGGTGTATTTAGCGATTTCAAACAACAGTTAAATCAAGGGGATTACGACCTCGTTATTGATTTACAAAATAATATGAAAAGTGCCACCGTCTCTTGGTTTTACAATGGTGATGTCCATGGGCTAGACAAAGGCTATTGTCGTGAGAAATTTGCCTACAAGGCATACAAACACCGTTATGCGATACCTGAACGCCAACATGCCATTGACCGAATGAGACAAATTTTGTCGCAGGCATTGAACTATGCACTGCCTGATTCCCCACCCAATTATGGCACCGACTTTTCACAGTATGACTTACCCAAACTCGACTTTGACTTACCAGAAAAAGTTTTAATTTTTGTACACAATGCCAGTTGGCTGAGTAAATTATGGCCGCTAGCGTCATGGCAACAATTGGTTGCAAAAGCAGTAGAGCAAGGCTACAGCGTCTTATTACCCTGTGGTAATGATGAAGAATATCAGCGTGCTCAAGCTATCGCTGCCATCAGTGAACAGGCCTACGCCTTACCCCGGTTATCATTAAATGAAGTCGCAGCCTTAGCACATAGAGCCAAAGGCGCGGTATGTAGTGATACCGGTTTAGCCCATCTTGCAGCGGTGGCAGGTTTACCCGCCCAAACGATTTATGGTTCCACAGCCACACAACTAATTGGTACAGTCGGCGAGAACCAACATCATATTGTGAGTGAGTTGAGTTGTGCGCCTTGCTATAAAAGAACCTGTCCAAAACCAGAAGCAATCAACCGCGAGCCAGTTTGCATGGCAGAGATCAGTGCTGAAACGGTCTGGCATAGACTTGATGGACTTTTACAAGCACAATAAACGTTTTCCACCTTAGTTCAAAGGCAACAAATAGCCCTTATGAAACCCACTTTCCCAAACCTACAAGGCCATCAAGTACTCGTTATCGGTGACGTGATGTTAGATAGTTTTTATCATGGTAAAGCGAACCGGATTTCACCGGAAGCCCCTGTGCCCGTGGTCAATGTAGAACGTGTAGAAGACCTGCCCGGCGGCGCAGCCAATGTCGCGATGAATATCGCCTCACTCGGTGCTAACTGCAAAATAAGTGGTATTACAGGACAAGACACCGCAGCGGATACTCTAGAGCAACGCCTTAATTCGGTAGGCGTCAAATGTGCATTTCATCGTGCCCAAAACCGAGACACTATTATCAAGCGGCGCGTGATCAGTAATCAACAGCAATTGCTCCGGATGGATTTTGAGAAGCTATTTGAAGAACAAGAATGGCAAGCCTTAAAACCGATTGCCGAACCCTTGTTAACTGAATCAAAAATATTGGTTTTATCAGACTACAACAAGGGCACACTCACTGATCCACAATATTGGATTAATTTAGCCAAGCAACATGATGTACCCATCTTAGTCGATCCGAAAGGGACTGATTTTGAGAAGTACCGTGGCGCAGACCTAATCACGCCCAATATGACGGAGTTCGAAGCTGTTGTCGGCAAAGTTACATCAGAAGCCGACTTGATCGACAAAGCACAGCAACTGATTAAACAGCTCGATATCAAGGCTATCTTAGTCACGCGCAGTGAGCACGGCATGTCATTAATCAGACAAGACCAGCCTGAATTCCACTTACCTGCGATTGCCAAAGAAGTGTCAGATGTCACCGGTGCAGGTGATACCGTCATCTCAACCTTAGCCGCTGTATTAGCTGCTGGTGAATCAATTGAAACTGCCGTGACACTCGCCAATGTCGCAGCCAGCATTGTTGTCAGTAAATTGGGCACGGCGACCGTGAGTGAACCCGAACTCAAAGTCGAATACCAACGCCATCAAGGTGATAACAACACCGATCATAGTATTGGCGGTGTGGTGACAGTTGAACAACTTAAATTAGCCGTACAACAAGCCAAAAATCGCGGCGAAAAAGTCGTGTTCACCAATGGCTGTTTCGATATTTTGCATGCCGGTCATGTCAGCTACTTAGCCCAAGCCCGTGCTCAAGGCGATCGCTTAGTGTTAGCCATTAATTCGGATGAATCAGTCACTAAACTCAAAGGCCAAGGCCGTCCAATTAATTCAGTGGATCGCCGGTTGGCTGTGCTGGCGGGTTTATCGTCCATTGATTGGGTGACCAGTTTTGAAGGTGATACACCTGAAGCTTTGTTGGAACAAGTTCAGCCCGATATCTTAGTCAAAGGTGGTGATTATGATAAGAAAGGTGTTGTGGGTTGGGAGATTGTTGAGGGCTATGGTGGGGAAGTTCGTGTGATGGGGCTGGTTGAGAATTGTTCTACTACGGCGATTGTGGAGAAGATAAATAAAGATAAAGTTAGTTAAATATTAACTTATAAGAAATGGAATCTTATCGTGCATAAATCAAAAATATTTATCATTGCCATAATCATATTTATATCTTCATGCTCAGCGATGGGCCCAGTATACCAAGAGCTTAATAATCATCCTGAAAACATGGCATTGGTATATGTATATAACCCTATGAAAGGTGCTTGGAAGTTTGCGGAACCTAATTTCTTTTATATTAATGACCAGCAAATTTTCAGATTCAAAAGTATGGGTTACAGTTATTTTTACGCTTTACCAGGCGAATACCTTTTTTCACGAAAACTTAGTACGGTTTTTATCCCGACAGGTGAGCGAGGAAGAACCATGTTTACTTTCGAAAAAGGTAAAATTTATTATATTAGGTATACCGAAGAACATGCACGCTCAGAAGTTTGGTCTACTGGTACGATGGCAGGAGCATCGAACATATATAATCCCAAGTTTGAGCTAATACCACCTGAAAAAGCACAGCATGAGATATCTAATACAAAATATCTATCTGTAAGGACAAATGAGCTTAGTCCTGCCCATTAACTAATTCTTTTATTTAATTCGCTGCCGCGAGGGCGTTCATTTATTTTGCGTGGCCAAAATAAACAGAACCAAACAAAAGGCCAGCCCATGCTTGCCCTGCAGGTTCCCTCACTTTTCAATCTATTTGAGATACGACGAAAACTCCCTTCGCTCAGACACTCGTCGTATTGATCTCAAATAGCTTTTCAAAGCTCGGCTTCGCATAAGGGCACTGTGACTTGTTTGCAAAGTTTGTGCTGTTGCTTGGATTCCCCATTTTGTAATGACGAATTATCTTTTTCTCTCAGGTAATAAGACGACCAGTGTCTGAGCGAAGGGAGTTTTCGTCGGCTGCCTGAGATAAAAAGATAATTTGTGAAGCCGTAGGCCAGTGCAATGGGTGGCCTAGGGTTGTTAGGGAAATGGCCACGCATTTCCTTAACTCGACCTTAGTCGAAATAAAGGCTGTAAAGAGGGTATTAAATGTTATTACCTGCTGATGCGTTATAAATCACCGGCATCCGCCCCTTCCACCGTTGCCAAACCAAATCATCAGTCATCAACTCCGCCATAAAACACCCAACATTAATGCGACTAGTCTGACCAGCATCAAATATCGCACTTCGTGTTGGAGAAGGGTGAAGTTCATAGTCACTTACATCATCTGAATCAATCAGACTATCCGGCCGAACGGCGGCCCATTCAATACTGGGATGGTTTTGACCTATGTTGGTTCGTAAGAAATCAGCGGCTTGTTCATTATCAACGTGTGGTGGTAGTAATAAACGTAGTAGACCAATGACCAGATGTTGAGCAAATGAAATAGGTTCAACTAAATCCTGATTTCGGTTACCGGTTGTATTCATTAAAACAATCTTAATGGGATGTGTTGGTTTGTTGGCCTCAATTGCTTGGCATAAGTGGCGCACAGTCTCGGTAACGAGTCGCCGAGGTTGCCCATAAATGCCTTTAAAAGACAAAGTGTGACCCCAAGCAAGACAGCACCGCATGGCAATCAGTCAAATGGTTTTGTAGTTCTTTGATGCTTATTTCAACGATATTACCAACAATTAGCGACAAATTAGGATATTTTTTGATGTTGTCAGGTAATGTGCTTGTGGAGCGAATGATCGCTTTAACGTGTTCACCACGATCGAGTAATTGAACAAGGAGGTGCTGCCCGGTTGCACCACTGGCACCAACAACTAAAACTGACATTCAAGCTCCTATTTGACGTTGAAAAAATAAAGACAGGCTAAAAGGACGTTTTTTAGCTTTTATGCCCATGGTACACTTTAACTATATTTATAATTTAGGCTTGGCGTTGATTTTGAACCCCCGTATCCAGTACTACTTGCGCTCAGCAAAGAACATTTCGCATTCCATCTTCACGTCGCGGTTTTTGGCGGTTCATTCACCAAAAATTCAGCCTGGCGTGACGGTCGAAAATGATTTCTTTGGCATCAATATCGCACCGGCTGCCGATCCGCAAGTCGATGACTTTATCATTGAACGGCTACAAGAATTAGGCTTACAGCACGTTCGGATGAATTTCACTTATGATTCATTAGACGGTCATGCAGAAAGGCTGCTACAAAAGGTGATAGCAGCTGACTTTAAAGTCCTGTTAGATCTCATACCGCCATTTGAAGATGCCAAAACATTCACCATGGCAGCGCAGCAACGTTGGATTGATTTTCTAAATACGATCGCCGAAAAATATGGCGATAAAGTAATGTGTATTGAAATTGGGTCAACACCGAACCGCGGTCGTTGGTCAGGGTTTGAGCCAGCAGATTATTTGATTGCATGGCGTATCGCGAATGAACAATTAAAACCACTTGGAATCACTTTAGCTGGGCCGAATGTGTCTGACTTCGAGCCCTTATGCAGTATTCAATTACTGAGTGAAATGCAATTACAAGGCAATGTGCCGGATATTTACACCAATAATTTATTTGTTGAACGTGTCATTGAGCCAGAGGCTTTTGATCACCGTGTATTAGGCCGGGCAATGACCAATGTCCTGAAGCTCAACTTGGTCAAAAAAGCACGGGTGTTGAAGGCGATTGGCCATGACTATGGTGTGGATAACATCATATGTACTTACAAATGTTGGTCAAGCAAACGTTTACGTCGTTGGACGGTTGCACCTGAACGAAAAAAATTAGATTATCTCATCCGTTATTTGGTCATCGCAGCAACGACAGGTGCGCTAGGAAAAGTCTATTGGGGCCCTTTGATTTGTAGCCGAGATGGGTTGATTAATGACGGTTCGACGGGGTATCCCGTCATTGATAATGTGACGTTTTATAAACAAATAAGGGATGACTTATCTGACTTTGAGATTCGGGAAGCTTTTTATGCTTATGCGAATATCATCAAGTTATTGTCAGGTGCAACGTGTACTCAGGCAGTTAATGCTGACAAAGGTTTCCATCATTTCATTTTCGATACCAAAGAAGGTAAACAGCTTCATATCGCTTGGACGACCGATCGGGGGTGTATTAACGCCGATTTACTCTATACGAAAGCGCAATTAGAGCAATGCCAAGTGATTGATGCTTTGGGCGAGGTGATAGAAGAAGAGATACTCAGTTTTACTGAGCGTCCAGTATTTCTCCAGTTCGAACAAGCAGTATCATTAAAACTGAGTGCTCAACAAATGGCAGAAATTGAGTCACATCCAGAAGGTGCCGTATTTGGCATGATGGATAAGATTCGGTTTGTCACTTGGGCAGAAGGAAATTGGCGCGGTGCGGTGGCGGCCAAACCGGGAGAGGATGCCAAAGCAAAAGCACAAGCCTTGTTGCCAGAAAAATTGTTAAGTGCGACACAATTGTCAGTGCATCGAGATCAGCGTAATAAAGTTTGGAGCATCCAAAATCCATTAGATAAAGATGACACTGTCGTTGTAAAAGAAAACCGAGCGCGGGGAATCAAGAAATTCACTTATCGGTTTAAGGCAAGCAAAGGTCAACGCCACTGGGACAATGCGTGGGAAATGCTCCGCCGCGGTGTTAAAAGCCCGGTGCCAATCGCGTATTACGAGCAAACAGAAGACAGCGGTATTACCCATAATTATTATGTTTGTGAATATGTCGATGCTGCTTTCTCTGTACGCCAAGCCTTTACGGCTTTTGGTGAAGGTGAGGAGAGTTTCAAAGGCTTTAGCAAAGAAAAAATTATCAAAGCCGTCGCAAAGTACAGTTGTAATATGCATGATGAAAAGATCATTCATCATGATCTGACGGGGGGGAATTTATTAGTTACAACCGAAAACGATGAAATTAATATCACAGCAATTGATATTGGCCGGGCTACGATTTATCCAAAACAGCATGTGACAGAACAACAGCGCCTATTGGATATTATGCGATGCTGCTATAAATTAAATTGGCCTAACCGTGAATTATTCATGGACTATTATTACGAAGCTTACGGACGTAAGTTTGCCAAGCGTTGGAAGACGTCGCTGAGTTATTATGATTGGAAATTAAGAACGAAAAAAAAGCTCAAACGATTGTTAAAAGGCAAATGGAGAAAAGTGAAATAGGATTGTAGAGTAAGAAAATATTTTAAGGCCAAGATGAACTGGAGTGGAGCTAAATTAAAATTTCCAGAACTTCGTTGTAAGAAAAATTTATTTAAAGTTTTGATTAGAAATGCAAAAAGGAGTTTAAAAAGTGAGGGATCACAGTATTGATATTCTTCGGTCCATCGGGCTGTTGATGATTATTCTTGCCCATGCTGGGCCGCCCGGGCTAGTGTTCCAGTTACGGAACTTTGACGTACCATTGGTGGTTTTGATATCAGGTATGGCTTTCGGGCTTAGGTATAAGAGTAATAGTCAAGAAAGGTATCGAACATATATCTGGAAAAGGATAAAAAGGCTGGTTTTCCCCGTTTGGATTTTTTTAACAGTCTATTTTTTATGCCAAAGAATTTTTATTACGATGCCGAATCTATCTAGTGTATTAAATTCTTATCTTTTCATGGGAGGTGTAGGGTACTTTTGGATAATAAAAGTATTTATACTTGTAGCATTAGTTTCACCCATATTATACCGGTATCACAAGAGGACGGACTCAAATAGGCATTATTTTATAGTCTGGGTCTTTTTCCTTCTTAGTTATGAGCTTTTACGCTATCTCACGTTGCCTTATATAGGCGATGGTATTGGTGAGAATATTTCCCAATTGACGCATTACATTATTCCTTATTCAGCCATATTTGCTATCGGTTTAAGGCTGCCAAGTCTTCAGACGAAAGCCATCTTAATAATGATTGTAGTTAGCTTTGGTACCTTCTGTTCAATAGCCGTAGTCTTGTGGTCAGGTTCTGGTGGATTTGTGCCTACACAAGCATTCAAATATCCGCCATCAATATATTACTTCTCATATGCCCTTTTTGTAACGAGTATATTATGGGCTTATAGAGGATGGTTAGAAGATTTTATAACCATGGCAAAGATAAAAAAACCAATTCTGTCTATAGGTCAAAATTCAATTTGGATGTATCTTTGGCATATTCCTTTGGTCGGATTAGTCAGCGGTAATTTTATAATAAAATACTTAATTGTAGTGTTTACATCATTTGCCTTGACTATGATGCAAGTTAGGGTTGTTAGCAGCTTAAGTTCAAGGAAGAGTTTAAGTATAAGAACTCAGAAAAATATGAAAATTTTATTTACGGGTTAAAATTGTTAGTATCTTTAAGTTAAGGCTTGAATCACTTTCTGCACATTATTACGTAAATGAGCAGGCGTAATGGTACCGACAATCACACTTGCTATGGCGCGGTTTTGATAAATAAAATCAAAGCTCGCTTGTACAGGGTCCATATCGTTGGTCGAATCAACCAAGTGGCCACTGCCCAACGCTTTTTTAATAAAAATGGCCTTATGCGAAACAGCTGCTTGTTCAATTACGGCCTGTTCATCTTGATAAGCAAGGTTATGCATCACCATCGCAATATCAGCCTGTTGCAGCGTTAATAAGCCACCTTTCACCGTTTTAGTCGACATACCTGTGGCTCGGATTAGGCCTTTTTGTTTTAAGTCATTTAAAACATCTAACGCACCATACTGTTCGATAATGGTTTCGTCCTGACCATCCGAATGAATTAGCACGATATCTAACACATCCCTTTTTAGGTTTTTCAGACTGGCTTCTACACTTTGTTTGATAAATTCAGGGGTGAAGTTATAGTCTGACGCCGCCGTATAAGGATTAAAGGTTTCACCGACCTTAGTGGCAATAACCCAATCGTGATTAAGTTTAGGCAGGAGTTCACCTAATCGTTGTTCGCTATTGCCGTAAGCTGGTGCAGTATCAATTAAATTCAGGCCTAGCTCCCAAGCTTGCTCGAGTAAAGTAAGTGCTTGTTGGTCATCAGGAATTTTAAACACAGCAGGGTATTTAACACCGGTGTTACGGCCAAACTTGACAGTACCAAGGCCAAGTGGCGAAACAGAGAGGCCTGTCTCTGCAATGTTATGGCGTTGCGACAAAAACGGACTCATTTAAAATCCTGATCCCAAAGAGGCTGGCCAAATGGCGCTGGTTCTAATTGATTTTGTTCACTATGTTGGTGTTTTCTTAGACCTTGGCTTTGTATTTGGGCAATCACTTTATCGGCCAAATCTGGAGCTAAAGCCAACTTAGTGGGCCATGCGATATGCACATTTTGTTTCGACTCAACAAAGGCGGTATCTGGTCGTGTCAGACTTGATTGTTTGGGTTCAGCACGATCAACTGCATGTACAGCCCATGTAAGTTCAGGTAATTCATACCAAGGTAGAATTTCAGACAATAAAGCTTGCGCTTCAACAGTTAATGTATCAAGAGATTTGCCAATGCCATTCTCAGCAATATTACCACCAATATACCAAACAATATTACCGTCTTGATCTGAGTGACTGGTAATTGTAGCAATTGGTTTGGAGCCAGAACCCAGACTATGGGCATAGATAGCAGGCAAAGATTGCTTAGGGTCTTTTGCTTTACACAACACCATATTTAATGGTCGCCGTTGCATGGCTGGTTTTTTAAAGTTGAGTGAATTTAACAACGCCTCATTACCTTCGCCGGCAGTGAGAACAAAATGCTGGGCTTTGATAGTGATATTGCCGACTTGCATAGCGCTAATTTTATTATTATCTTGCTGCCATGAGATGGTTTGCTCTGAAGGACAATGCAAGATGCGGTTTTGATAGGGAGTCGCTAAGCTTTCTAACACGGTAGCGACATCTAAAACAGGCTCATCTAGCTGATATAGTGCACCTTTAAATCCAACATGTTGAAATAATTGTGGCCGCGCGGAACCAGAAACAGACTGCATCCGACTAGCCAATGCCTTACTTGCAAAAAAAGACACCATTTTTGACGAAAGTTGATCTTTTGACCACATCAATTGGTGATCAGCCAAGACCTTAACGGAGGTTAAGTCAACATCCCCTTGCCCATCGAGACAGGCCTGCCAGCGGCTAGGCATATCACCAATGGCTTGGGTTGCCTTAGATAAAATGCCATTGAGGGCATATTTAGCACCGCCATGGATGATCCCTTGAGAACTTAGGGTTTGTGCATTACCAATGGACTTATTTTCTAGTAAAAGGGCATGGAAGCCCATTTTGTTCAGACGATGATGAAGCCATAATCCTGCAATACCGGCACCAATGATGACGACATCTGTTGATATAGTATGAGTCATACGATGACTTTAAACAGCATCAATTTGTAGATCGAGTGCTTCACATAGCCAATGTCCGATAATGATATGGCCTTCCTGTACCCGTGCCGTTTCTTGAGATGGTACTTGAATACAGCTGTCAGCTTGAGTGAGCAGTTGCCCACCGGATTGACCGGTAAAAGCACATGTCCAACAGCCAATTTCTTTTGCGATTTTAAAGCCATTGATGACATTATCGCTATTCCCTGACGTAGAGAGTCCAATTGCGACATCTCCAGGTTTGGCTAAGGCTTCAATTTGGCGGTCGAAAAGTGTACTAAAGTCATAATCATTGCCATGTGCAGTCAGGATAGAGGTATCGGTTGTTAGGGCAATAGCAGCATAAGGCTTACGATGTTCTTTATAACGTACAACAAATTCTGCAGCCAGATGTTGTGCATCCGAGGCACTGCCTCCATTACCAAAAAACAACACTTTATTGCCTTTTGCTAAGGCATCGCTAACCTGCTTAACTAAAATAGTGATTTGGGGCTCTAGGGCAAACAGGCCCTCAACCATCGTTTGGTGGCGAGTAACAGTAGCTTTAAATGACACGGTTTACCTCTTTATACTAGTCAGATGGTATTATTTGGTGCTGAATATATGATTATATAATATATGCTGTCGCTCAAGCCTGTGATATCAAAATTTAAAATAACAGAGACATACCCATAAAAAATGACGTTATCGGACATCTATCTTAGATTAGAGTTAGGCAAACTATGGCGTGGTCGAGACATTTTCGCGACAGTCGAGCAGCTCGACGGCGAAATATTTCGTCACAAAGAAGGTAGAAGAACCCTACGCTTTCAATTGGCAGAAAAAAGTTATTTCCTGAAATATCATAAGGGTATTGGCTGGCTAGAAATAATAAAGAATATACTTCAACTTCGTGCGCCAATTATCAGTGCAAAAAATGAATGGAAAGCAGTCAAATTTCTAGAGAAACAGGGTGTTGAAACCATGACGCTAGCGGGTTATGGTGAAAAAGGCCTAAACCCGGCTGCTAAACAATCGTTTGTCATTACCGATGATTTAATAGACACGATGAGTTTAGAGTTTCTCGGTGAACAATGGCATAAAACACCGCCAACATTTGCAAGCAAAAAAGCCTTAATTGAAAAGTTGGCAACAATTAGTAAAAAAATGCATGAAAATGGCATGAACCACCGTGATTTTTATCTAGTCCATTTTTTATTGGATAAAAGTTTTGCTGAGCACAATACATTTACTCATGACACACCGGTATTTTTGATTGATTTACATCGTGCATTAATTAGCGAAGGTAAGCCAGTTAAACAACGCTGGTTAGTTAAAGATATTGGCAGTTTATATTTTTCAGCGATGGATGTCCCACTAACACAGCGTGATATTTTTCGGTTTATTAAAAATTACTCGGGCAAGTCTTTACGTGATGCTTTGTCTTCACAGCAATCCTTTTGGAAAAAAGTAAGGCAGCGCGCGAACACCTTGCGTAATGCAGATAATGCGGTTGTGATTGAGGGTTTAAATCCGATCCGCAGCTTTTTAAAAGGCAAGGCGTTGGCGCTTCCATTTAATATCAAAATGGCAGGGCAATCCTATACCTGCAATAGAGTCCTACGCTCATTACCAAAAAAACGATTGGTGGTGGAAGCGCAATCTGATGAGCAACATGCCGTCATTAAGTTGTTTTCAGTGGCGCAAAAAGGCCGTCGTGAAATAGATAGAGAACACGATGGTCACAGAATAGCCAAAGGAGCAGGTGTTAACCTGCCAGAGTTATTATTTGCTGTTGGTAATCAAACAGGCTGTCTGAGTATCGGATATCAATATATCGAGAATGCGAGGACATTGTTATCCGTCTCACCAGAGGAAAGACAAGCGCAATTACCGGCATTATTTGAAATGGTTGCCAAGCTACACATCCACGGTGCCTATCAAAGTGACATTCATTTAGATAACTTCTTATTGGCTGATGGCGAACTTTATTTAATTGATCTGGGGTCGATAAAGCAACAAGAAGTTGGGCAAGGTTTGGGTCCGAAAAAGAGTTTACAAAACTTGGCGCATTTAGTGTCGGAGTTTAGCCCTGAAGAACAAGCAACATTAACACCTTATATCGAACAATATTATGGTCAGCGACGCAGTGTCTATAATGACTCAGAGAAGCTATTTTTTGCTAAATATTGTAAAAAGGCATGGCAGCGAAGAAAGCGTAATTACCTGAAAAAGCAATTTAGAAATTGTACGATGACGTGCTATCAATCAAGTCCGACACAACAAAGTGCTTTCCGTCGTGACTTCTTAAATGGTGAAACAGTAGAATTCGTCGATAATATTGAACAATTGATGGCTGATGGTGAACCGTTGAAGGAAGGTAATTCTGCTACCGTAGTTAAAGTAGAAGTGGCTGGCAAGCAGATTGTTATCAAGCGATATAATATGAAAAGTACGGGACATTTCTTGCGTCGCTGCTTACGTCCAAGTCGAGCGGCAGTATCATGGTTAAATGCCAATTTATTAGAGTTCTTAGGCGTGCCTACCGCAAAACCATTAGGTTTTATTGAGCAAAGACAGTTCGGACTTCGTCACCGTGCTTACTTTATTACAGAATATATGGAAGCGGATGAGTTATCTGCTGCCTATGCTGAACGTGAGCCAACAGAACAAGAGCTGGAGCAGCTTAAAACAATTTTTATGACTTTGGAGCACGAGCAGATAAGTCACGGAGATTTGAAGGCGAGTAATGTCTTAGTTAGCGCGCAAGGCAATATATCATTGATCGATTTAGACGCGATGAATGGCTCACATCATTCTAGCCAGACTTTTAAGAAAGCATTCGATGAAGATAAAAAGCGGTTTATGGACAATTGGGAAAAGCCTGACCAGGCTGAGCACTTCAGTTTTATAGAACAATAGCAGAGTTAGTATCGATGAAATTAGCAGTGTGTTTATATAAGTTATTTCCATTCGGTGGCTTAGCACGAGATTGTGTTCGTATTTTAAGTTTATGTTATGCCAAGGGAGCACAGATTGACGTGTTCGTGATGCAGTGTGAAGGTGAAATACCTGAGGGGTTTAATGTCGAAGTGATCAAGCCTAAAGGCCTGACAAATCACAGTAAAGTTGCCAATTACATTGAGCAAATCAAGCCCAAATTAGCTAAAGGAAGTTATGACTTGGTTATTGGGTTCAATAAAATGCCAGGCCTTGATCTCTATTACGCCGCTGATCCATGCTATATCGACAATGTAAAAAAACAATCAAATTATCCAGTGATGCAGTTTAGTGGCCGAGTAAAGTTTTATTGTAAAAATGAAGATGCGGTCTTTGGATCTGAGAGTAAAACGATTGGTTTAATGATCTCGGATATAGAAAGAGATAAATTTAAACAACATTACAAAACACCCGAACATCGACTTGTCATGCTACCACCAGGCATTGATCCTAACCGAAAACGTAGTGACGACTGGCAAAGCGGGAGAAGCCAGTTTAGAACGCAATTTCAACTTGAAGATGATGATATTGTAATGTTGATGGTAGGTAGCGGTTTCAAACGAAAAGGTGTCGATCGCGTTATTTTAGGTTTAGCCGCTTTATCGCCGGCATTACGTAAAAAAACGAAGTTGTTTGTTTTAGGAGAAGACACAATTCCCGTTTTCGAAAATCAAGCAAAACAATTAGGTGTCGGTGAAAACGTGACATTTTTTGGTGGACGTAGTGATGTGCCAGAGTTCCTGCTCGGGACGGACTTGTTTCTACACCCAGCAAGAAAAGAAAATACTGGTACTGTTATTTTGGAAGCTTTAGTCGCTGGTTTACCTGCTTTTGTGTCTGGTGCATGTGGTTATGCTGGCCATATTATAAAATCTGAGGCAGGCTTAGTATCACTAGAACCGTTTGACCAAAAGGCATTTAATTTGCAATTAGCGAGTATGCTCGATAAGACTAAATTACAGCAATGGTCTGACAAAGCATTGGATTATGCCGAAACCGAAGATTTGTATAGTATGCCTCAGAAAGTGGCAGCGATTATTGAGACAATGGTAAAGGAAAGACCATTAGATTATGACAAGCAGGGGAAAAAATGAGTAAAACGGTTTTAGTAGCAGGTGGAGCGGGCTATATCGGTAGCCATATATGTATAGAATTACTCGATGCAGGCTTCACTATTGTCGTGGCAGATAATTTATCAAATAGTGATAAAAAATCACTGGAAAGAGTAGAACAAATTTCTGGGGAACAATTTGATTTTTATCAAATAGATCTGAGAGACCAAGTCGCACTAGAGGGTGTTTTCACTGACCATAAAATTGATGCGGTAATTCATTTGGCCGGCTTAAAGGCGGTAGGGGAATCATGTGAACAACCATTGGTTTATTATCAAAATAACATCAATGCCAGCTTAGTTTTATTTGAAATAATGCAAAAATATCAGGTAACAGATCTGGTATTTAGTTCATCGGCGACAGTTTATGGCGACCCTGCTACCGTACCGATCGATGAGAATTTCCCATTAACAGCAACCAACCCTTATGGTCGGACAAAGTTAATGATTGAAGAAATATTAAAAGATATTACAGCCGCGACTTCGTTTAACGTTGTCTTGCTACGTTATTTTAACCCTGCAGGTGCACATGAAAGTGGTCTGATAGGTGAAGATCCTAATGGTATTCCAAACAATCTCTTACCCTACGTGTCTCAAGTTGCTATTGGAAAGAGAGAAAAAGTATCAGTATTCGGTGGGGATTATGCTACGCCAGATGGGACAGGGGTGAGGGACTATATTCACGTCGTTGATCTGGCAAAAGGTCATGTCAAAGCATTACAAGCAATGGAACCTTTATTAGATAATAAAGGCCTTTGTAAAGTTTATAATTTAGGAACAGGTCAAGGTTATAGTGTATTAGAAGCTATATCTGCATTTGAAAAGGCTTGTGGACATCAAATTGCCTATGAAGTGGTAGAGAGAAGGCCAGGAGATATTGCTGAATGCTATGCTGAAGCATCGTTAGCAAATCAGGAATTAAATTGGCAGGCAGAGAAATCTTTGGGAGAGATGATGAAAGATGCTTGGCGATGGCAAACGATGAACCCGAATGGTTATGGAGATGATTGAGCTCAAACCAGAAACGATGATTGGCAAAGGCCTACATCGGGAATGTTATGTTCATCCGGACAATCCTAATCGCTGTATTAAAGTCGTTGTGTTACGTGGTGAAGAAGAAACGCGTCGTGAACAGGCTTACTATAAATTCTTACAAAAACGCCAGATTACGTGGGAGATGTTACCGCAGTTTTATGGCGTTGAATCAACCTCTATGGGCCCGGGGGCAGTCTTTGATTTAATTCGAGATGCTGATGGTGAAGTAGGAAAAACATTTGAGTATTATTTTGAATCAGCTGAATTGACGGAGAAAAACCTGATAGGGTTGTTAACATCATTACAAGCTTTAAAAACCTATCTATTCAGTCAAAATATCATCACCATGTCAATTAAGCCGAAAAATATTATTTATCAAAGGCAAGATGAGCGATCTGGTGTGGCGGTTATTATTGATAACATCGGTAACTCTGATGCGATACCTTTAGCCAGTCATTGCCGTACTTTTGGTAAAATAAAAATGACGCGGAAATGGAATAAGTTTATTGCATTACTGCAAAAAGACTATTCAGAGAATAGCCTTTTGCAAACGCAATTAGTCAATAAATTATTAGATTAGAACCCTAAACCAGCCCAGGACTAACCTCCCAGGCTAGTTTAGAGCAGTTCGTTTAGAGCGTACTGTAAGAATCGTGGTTCTCAGGCATTGTGTAGCCAGCTTGAGCATTGATTCTGCCAGCAATTTCTAATTCGCCTTCAGTAGCAAAGTCTCTATCCCATGTCGCCAATTTTCTCTTATATAGCGCATGCCATAATGGGGGAATTAACGCGATTGTGAACTCGGTAAAGTAACCCCAGCCTGGATCAGGAGAGCCTACTTCATCTAATTCCCAGAAGTGAGTTTCGCCACGGTCATGGTGATCACCTTGACGACCGATTTCAATGAAGAACCAGCTTGTGAACAAGTTGCTGTTATCCCATGAATGACGGTAATCAATTG
>Ga0233444_10001745_pt1 | contig 23974 bp, 24 predicted proteins | sample SI_124_October20_6_FD_182792 | JGI IMG/M metagenome (GOLD analysis project Ga0233444, IMG submission 182792) | Seawater microbial communities from Saanich Inlet, British Columbia, Canada - SI_124_October2016_10_MG | ecosystem: Environmental > Aquatic > Marine > Inlet | place: Canada: British... | reverse complement strand
GCGAACGGCAGCTATGCGGACAAAGCTGGCATCTATGTTGGTCGCCTAGTGCGGGATCAGCTTGCTTAGTGGACATTCAGCGCCACGCAAATTTAACTGGAGAGAAGGGCTGATTTCTCGAAGCCTCAAAGGGCGGGATCCGATTTTCAGATTATCTAGATATGTTCAGTAGTGGAGCCCAATGTCCTCAAGAAAAAGGCAAGAGCGGAAATGGCCAAACCCATGTCATGCGCCGAAGTGAATTCTTCTGGTTTGTGGCTGACCCCCTCTTGGCACCTGACAAACAGCATGGCGATCGGGCAAAGGTCGGCCATGGCCGATGCGTCATCGGTCGCACCGGAAGATAGGTACAGGCCATGTGCATCCGCTTTCTTGATGGCTTCACGTAGGTGGGCGGAAAGCTTGTCATCGCAGGGTTGGGCGACTTGAGCATAGGTCAAATTGGCCTCGATTGTCAGGTTTTTTTTGCACTGCCAGTTTTTCGGTGAACCGGCGCAGCGTTTTGCGTATTGATTTCAAGCCGTAGGTTGTCATTGCGATTGCTGAGAGGAGTCGATTATTGTGCGCTTAAATTTAGGCTACGCGATCAATCCGATGCATATTCTCTTTTGCAAGGCACCACGAATCAATCTCCGATCGGTTTAGGTCCGGGGTCTTTGGTCAATGGCAACAGCGACGTTCGGATGCGCCGCAGGTTCTCTTTGACTCGTTCTGGCCGTTTTCTCGCAGCGCCGGCGGCCAGGACATCTACAATCGCCATGTAGACAAGACGCGAGGCTGAGGGTTTGTAAATGTCCTGATCTTCAGGAATATCGATCTGGATTGAAATGTCAGCTAGCAGTGCAAGTTCCGAGCCGGTTTTGGTCACGCTGATTGTAGTTGCGCCATATTGCTTTGCGATTGCAATACTATCCAAAATTTCAGTAGGTTGGCCACTTGATGAAATTGCGACCATCACATCACCTTCGGTCAGGGTCGAGGATAGCATGCGCTGGAGATAACCGTCGGCATGCGCCTCCGCGGGAATACCAAGACGAAAAAACCTATTAGCCCCCTCACGAGCAACATTGGCAGAGCCCCCGCCAACACCAAGAAAGGCTATGCGGTGGGCATCGGCGAGTTTGTCTGTTGCTTGTTCAATCGCCTCACCATCCAATTGTCCACGAACCAATGTCAGAGTGTCGACCAACGTGCTGAACACCTGTGTTACCAATTGCCCAGTTTCAGATTGATCTCCGCTTGAACCTTCAAGGTACTGCAAACTGACCGCTACGTTTTGCGCAAGTCTGATTTGAAAGTCGCGGAATCCTTCGCAGCCGATTGTCGTACAGAAGCGATTTACTGTCGCGACAGAAACCTCGGTTGCCTCTGCAATTTCGTGCTGTGAAAGAAAGGAGATTCTTTCGAGGTTTGCCAGCATAAAGTTAGCAACCCGTTGCTCGCGCTTGGGGAACGTTCCTTCTAGATTGCGCACATGCGAGATGAGGTCGATAACTTCGAGCATTACCCTAGCCTGCCTTTTATAGGGGTTTGTATGCCACTACATCCATTTCAACCTTTGCGTCTACCATTAACGCACTTTGCACTGTGGCTCGCGCAGGTGGATGCGCGGCGAAATACTTAGCAAAGACTGAATTAAAACTGGTAAAATCTCGAGGATCATCCAGCCAAACACCGACTTGTACCACATGCTCCAAGTTGCAATCAGCAAGTTTTAAAACGGCGATAATATTGGCCACAACAGCTTCTGACTGTGCGATGATCCCCCCCGTGACCACTTCGCCGTCAACTGTCGGGACTTGCCCGGATACATAAATAAAATCCCCCGCGCGCACGGCTTTAGAAAAAGGGCGTGGCGTGCCGCCAGCAGCAGCGTCTGCGCCATCAAAGCGGATAATTTTCTGTGGGGCGGTTTGCATATTAATGATCCTTTTGTAAGTAATTTACATTTTATACCCTATTTAGTAAGGAATTTCAAATAATATTTGACTAATATTAGAAAAAATGTAAGATGTTTACATTAAGCGAAATTATCCTGAAACATGACAACGAAGGAGATTGAAGTGAAACTGAAAACTTGGATGAAATCTGCACTGGCAGTTGGGGCTTTGATGACCCTGACAAGTGGCGCATTTGCCGGTGGCATGTTGCGCTATGCTACCGTCGGCGAACCTCCCAGCCTTGATCAGCAGGTGGTTACCTCTGATCTGGCAACCACGATTGCGCACCATATGTTTGAAGGTCTATACACGTTTAATGCGTCCAATGCGCCGGTGCCACTGCTCGCATCTGGCGAAACGGTGTCCGCCGATGGCAAAACAATCGTAATTTCGCTGCGTGAGGGTGTTAAGTTTCACAACGGACAAGCCATGACGTCGGCCGATGTCTTGGCATCGCTTAATCGGTGGGGAGAGTTCGGATCGCGCGGCAGCCTGATTTTCGATCACGTCGAAAGTGTTGAAGCCACCGGTGATTTTGAGATCACCATGAAACTGAATGAGCCGTTTGGCCCTTGGAAGAATCTGATGGCCTTCATCAATGGTGGGCCGGCGATCTATCCGGCCAGCGTCATGGAAGGTGCGACTAAAGAACCGATTTCACCAGATAACTACATCGGCACTGGTCCTTATAAATTCAACGCTTGGGAAGCGAACCGCTATATCGAGCTGGTGCGTTTTGACGACTATGCATCCCCTGCCGGCACGGCAGATGGATATGGTGGCGAGCGGGTTGCTGATTTCGACACGCTGCGGTTCATCCCAGTGTCTGACGTTGGTACGCGTGTGGCAGGTTTACGCGCTGGTGACTATGACTATGCTGAAAGCATTCCCGGTGATTTGTTTGCCGGGCTGGACGCTGACAATAGTGTGAAAACCATGCTGAACGGCGGGCCAATCTTTGGATTAGTTTTCTTGAATTCCAGTGATGGTCCGCTCAAAGAAAACTTTGCGCTGCGTCGTGCTATTCAAACGGCCATCGATAAGACGCCAGCGTTGCAGGTTGCGATCGGGCCAGAAGGTCTGTGGCGGGCAAACGGGTCTTTCGCACCAGAAGGTAGTGTTTGGGCTACAACGTCCGGCACAGAAAACTACAGCCGTGGAGATGCAGAAGCCGCCAAGAAAATGGCTCTAGAAGCGGGTTACGATGGACAGCCGATCAAGTTCATGGTTTCGACCAATTATCCGTTCCACTACGACAGTGCGATCGTTTATACCAAGCAGCTGGCGCAGGCGGGCTTCAACATCGATCTTCAGGTCTATGATTGGGCCACGTTGATCGAAAAACGAGCACAGCCTGACCAGTGGGATCTATTCTTTACCCACCACGGTTTCGTGCCTGATCCGATCTTGATCTCGGTCATGAACGACAACTATCCTGGCTGGTGGGCAACACCTGAAAAGAAAGCTTTGAAAGACCGCTTTACTGCGTCCTCGGACCCAGCTGAACGTCAAGAAATTTGGGCCGAAATCCAAGCTTTAATCTATGAGCAGGTGCCCACAATGAAGACGGGCGACGTCTATACCTACAATATTGCCTCGCCAAAACTGAATGGCCTTGGTGAACAGACTTTGATCTGGCCAAGCTTCTGGAACGTGTCTAAGTAACGATCCTCCCAGGCCTTCCGCCATACTTTGCGGCGGGGGGCCGATCCACCATTTTACTCCCATTGAGGTCAGCATGCTCGCTTATACCATCAAGCGCCTTTTGACGCTTATTCCGACACTTTTAGCGGCCTCGATACTGGTTTTCTTGTTCGTACACCTGATCCCCGGCGATCCTGCCGCGATTTTGTTGGGTGACACAGCAACGCCAGAAGAAGTGGCACAGTTGTCTGCGGAAATGGGCTTTGATCGCTCTTTATGGGTCCAATATATGTTGTGGCTTGGCAATGTACTTCAAGGCGATCTGGGTACTTCGATTTTCTTTCGTGAGCCAGTCTTATCCGTTATTGGTAACGGTGCAGAGACTTCGATCCTACTTGCGACGATGACCATGGTCTGGATTATAATCATCGGCCTGCCCATCGGCATCTTGTCCGCCACAAAACATGGCACTTGGATGGACCAGCTCACCTCTAGCGGCGCAATGCTGGCTGCATCAATTCCGACCTTCTGGTTGGGTCTTTATCTGATTATGATTTTTTCGGTATATCTTGGGTGGTTCCCAAGTTCAGGTTTTCCATCGCTATCGGATGAGGGCGGCCTTTCCAACCTGCGCTACCTTCTATTGCCCAGCCTTACCTTAGCGGCCCCCAACGCAGCGCTGATCGTGCGGCTTGTCCGCGCCTCGATGCTTGACGTCGCCCGCGAAGATCATGTGCGAACGGCCCGCGCCAAGGGTCTGCACCCCTCGCGGGTAGCGATCAAACATATATTCAGAAACGCCCTGATCTCGGTCGCTGCGGCCTTTGGCTTCACATTCGCTGCGTTGATCTCGGAGGCCGTTGTAACCGAAACCGTTTTCTCGCTTCCCGGCATTGGAAGATTGGTCGTACAATCAATCTTACGCCGCGATTACCCCGTCATCCAAGGCGTGATTCTCATAATTGTAGTCCTCTATATGGTCATTAACCTGTTGGTAGACCTCGCCTATGCACGCCTAGACCCGAGGGTATCCCTGAAATGAATGCCGTGAATTTTCTGCGCGCTACTTTTAAGGGTCGCAAGCTTGCTACCGTTGGTTTTATCTGGCTATGTCTGATTGCGCTGGCAGCGATTGCTGCCCCTTTAATCGCGCCTTTTGACCCTTTAGAGATTGATCCCGTAGGTCGCTTGGCCAAACCAGGATGGCCAAACCTGTTTGGCACCGATCACTTTGGTCGCGACACGTTCTCGCGGGCGATCTACGGCGCGCGCATGACAGTAATCATCGGCGTGGGCAGCGTGATTGTGGCACTTGTTGCGGGTGGCGCGGTTGGCATGCTATCGGCCTATTTCACGCGACTTGGGCATTTCCTGATGCGTGGCGTAGACGTGCTGATGGCCTTTCCGGCTTTGCTGATGGCGCTGGTTCTGATCACTTTTCTAGAGCGTAGCGTGTACAACACGATCCTCGTCATTGGCATAGTCTACGCCACCACGACAGCGCGTATTCTTTACGGTATGACCTTAAAGTTGAAGGGCGAAGTTTTCGTCGACGCAGCCATTTGTTCTGGCGCGGGACATAACTCTATCCTGTTTCGCCACATCCTGCCCAATCTCGTTTCGCCTTTATTGGTACAAGCCAGTTTCATCTTTGCCTTTGCGCAACTACAGGCTGCAGCGCTTGATTTTTTAGGGCTTGGACTACCGCCCGAAGTGCCAAGCTGGGGCAATATGCTGTCAGAAGAGCGAATTTATATCACGCGCGCCCCTTGGCTGCTGATCTATCCTGGAATGTTGATCGTGTTGTCGGTCTTTTCTATGAATCTTGTGGGGGACGCGCTTCGCGATAGCATTGATCCACGGTTCAAAGACGATATAGCGGGGGTCTGATTAGATGGCATTGCTAGAGGTAGAAAATCTTGAGATTGCGGTCAGTTCCAAAGGCAAGCTTTTGCCAATTGTCCAAGGCGTCTCATTTGATGTCGATGACAATGAAACCTTGGGAGTCGTTGGTGAGAGCGGTTGTGGGAAAAGCCTGACATCGCTAGCGATCATGGGTCTGTTGGGTGGAACCACAGTGCGGATCACCAACGGCAACATCCGATTTGAGGGGGTTGATCTGCTGACACTGCCAGAAAAAGATCGTCGTACCATTATGGGCAACCGAATGGCAATGATCTTTCAAGAGCCAATGACCAGCCTGAATCCTGTCTATCGTATCGGCGATCAAATCATCGAAAACCTGCGCCAGCATAAAAACCTTTCCTATGCCACAGCGAGGGATCGTGCGGTTGAATTGCTGACTCTAGTACGTATTCCTAACCCCGGCGAACGAGTAGACAGTTTCCCCCACCAGATGTCCGGTGGCCAACGTCAGCGTGTCATGATCGCAATGGCACTGTCATGCGACCCTAAGCTGTTGATCGCGGATGAGCCGACAACTGCCCTAGACGTTACAGTGCAAAAAGAGGTGCTCGATCTGATGGCGGACCTGCAGAAACGCATGGGCACTGCCATTGTGCTAATTAGTCATGATTTGGGCGTCATTGCCGAGACCTGTGACAAAATCGCGGTGATGTATCGGGGCCGCGTGGCCGAAGCCGCCTCAACCGCTGATTTGTTTACAGAACTTGCCCACCCCTACACACGCGGTTTGCTGAACTCGATCCCATTTGTCGACCGTGATATCGAATGGTTAGAGGCGATACCCGGCCGCGTGCCGACATTAGAAGAAGAGCTGACGGGGTGCGCTTTTCATCCGCGCTGCGCTTTGGCGACTGATCTTTGTTCTTTGATTGTACCAGACACTTCACAGTTTAAGCCAGGCCACGCTGTGCAATGCCACTTTCCCGGAAAGGTCACCTCATGAGTGAACCATTGTTGCGCATTGTAAACCTCAAGACCCACTTCCGAACCAAGGGTGTGGGGCTGTTCGGGAAAAAGAAAGTAATTAAGGCTGTCGATGGGGTCTCGTTCCATATTGCGCCACGTGAAGTCCTCAGCTTGGTGGGCGAGTCTGGCTGCGGAAAATCAACGGTCGGGCGTACTTTAACCCACCTTGAAAAGGCAACATCAGGCGAAGCACAGTTTGAGGGTCGCAATTTCCTGTCAATGACACCTGCAGAGTTTCGTCCGTTGCGCAGAGAGATCCAGATGATTTTTCAAGACCCGTTTGCCTCGCTCAACCCTCGTCTCAAAATCGAACAGACCTTGGGTGAGCCGTTGTTCATTCATGGATTATGTAAGACATGGGATGAAGCGCGTACAAAGATAGCGGCAATGCTTGAAACCGTTGGGATGGATCCGAAGATTATGGCTCGGCATCCACATGAATTCTCGGGTGGCCAACGCCAACGCATTGGAATTGCGCGGGTTATGATCTTAAAGCCGAAGCTGGTGATCGCCGATGAAGCAGTTTCGGCGCTTGATGTATCCATTCAGGCGCAAGTGCTGAACCTAATCAAAAAATTGCAACGCGACAGTGGTGTGTCGATGCTATTCATCAGTCACGATCTGGGCGTTGTGCGCCATATCAGCGATCGCGTGGCTGTCATGTTCGAGGGGAAAATCGTCGAAATTGGTGAAAAGCGCCAGATATTTGAAGCCCCTGAGCACGATTACACCCGCAAGCTGCTTGGTTCTATTCCTAGGGTCAAAATTGGAAAAGAGGTTACGTGATGCAAGAATCCAAGCGCGTATTTGTAGGCTCCATCGCGACAGAAACTAATACGTTTTCCCCGCTCAGAACCGATATTCGGGACTTCAAGGAGAGTTTTTATGCGCCTCCTGGTCAACACCCCAAAACTCCAACGTTGTGTAGTGCTGTTTATCCTGCCGCCCGCTTCCGCGCGGCTGAATTCAACTGGCAGATTGTTGAAGGCACTGCGTCCTGGGCTGAGCCGGGTGGGGTTATAAACCAGCATACTTGGGAGTTTTTGCGCGACCAGCTTCTAACAGAACTTAGGGCAGCTATGCCGGTTGATATTGTCCTGCTTGGCTTGCATGGTGCGATGGTGTCGCAGGGATGTCTCGACTGCGAGGGCGAATTGCTGAGAGCTGTTCGTGAGATTGTCGGTGCGAAAGCAATCATTGGCGCAACATTTGATCCACACAGCCATCTATCTGAACGCCGATACGCAAATGCCGATATCATCACGGTCTTCAAAGAATTTCCACATACCGATTTTGTTGAAGTTGCTGAAAACCTTGTGGATCTTGTGCAGCGCAGCTCACTAAAAGAGATCGCACCTGTTATCAGCACATTTGATTGCAAAATGATCGAAGTCCTTCCTACAAGCCGCGAGCCAATGCGTAGCTTCGTTGACAAGATCAAAGCGCTTGAAGGGTCAGGGTCCATTGTGTCCATCTCCGTTATTCATGGCTTTATGGCCGGCGATGTCCCTGACCTTGGATCACGGATTGTAGTGATAACGAACGATGATCAAGTTGCAGGTGACAATCTGGCGGCCGATTTAGGGGCAGAGCTGTTTTCTATGCGCGGCAAAACACGTCCCGAATTCTTAACTGCGGGTGATGCATTCGACAAAGCGGAATCATCCAATGCTCTGCCAGTCGTCATCGCGGACGTTTGGGATAATCCAGGCGGCGGCGTTCCGGGCGATTCAACTATTCTGTTGCGCGAAATGTTGCGACGCCAAATCAAGAATGCCGCCCTTGCAACTATATGGGATCCGATTGCGGTCCGTACTTGCTTTTCAGCAGGCGAAGGTGCGGAGTTCCGATTGCGCTTTGGTGCCAAGATGTCTGAATTTTCCGGTGAGCCTTTGGATGCAGATGTCACCGTCAAACGCACCGTGCGCGACGCGGTTCAGAGCTTCGGGCAAAGCGTCGTTCCCTTGGGCGATGCTGTCTGGATAGAGTTAGCCGGAATCGACGTCATTTTAAATTCAGTTCGAAGTCAGGTATTCAACCCGGATATCTTTTCCAACTTTGGAATTGACCCAACACAGAGGAAAACTCTTGTCGTTAAATCGACAAACCATTTTCAGGATGCTTTTTCTCGCATATCAAACGACATTCTTTATGCCGCGGTTGATGGACCCTATCCAAGTCATCCTGAAACCAACGCATATCGTAATTTAGTCAGAGACATTTGGCCCCGCGTGGAGAACCCTCATGCCTGACGACATCGAGTCAATCCATACACCCGCTTTTGTGGTGAACGAAGCTGTGGCGCTACGCAATATCGCGGCTTTTCAAGTGCATTGCGATAAGGTTGGTCTCGACCTGCGCCCGCACATCAAAACCCATAAATCAATTCACTTTGCCAAGGCGCAACTTGCCGCAGGTGCTGTCGGGATTACCTGTCAAAAGTTAAGCGAAGCAGAAGCAATGCTGGCCGACGGTATCGACGATATCCTGATCACCTTCAACATCTTGGGGTCTGCAAAACTGGCCAGATTACGCGCCCTGTCAGATCGCATTTCAGTACTTTCAGTCGTTGCGGACAAAGCAGAAGTTGTGCAGGGGTTGGGACAGGCATTTGAGGGGACGACCAGGCCTCTAACGGTATTGGTCGAATGTGATACTGGCGCAAAGCGGTGCGGTGTCCAGACGCCAAATGTCGCCGTTGAATTGGCGAAAGAAATCTCGAAAATGTCCGGTTTAGTCTTCGGTGGGCTGATGACCTACCCTGCGCCTGGAATGGCCAAGGAGGTCGCGCAGTTTATGCGTGAAACAAAACAGCTTTTGGATAAAGAAGGACTGGCTTGCCCAGTTGTTTCCGCGGGCGGTTCGCCTGATATGTGGTCTGCCACGTCTGACGGCATCATCACCGAATATCGCATCGGTACTTATATCTATAATGACCGTTCATTGGTAAAACGTGGCACGTGCACATGGGACGATTGCGCGGGCTACGTCTTGGCCACCGTCATAAGCACACCGACTCCCGCCCGTGCGGTGGTTGACGCTGGATCAAAAGTTCTCACGTCCGATCTGTTGGGATTTCCCGATTTTGGTCATGTCCTTGGTCATCCGGAAACTAGCATCGTCGGGCTTAGTGAAGAGCATGGTGTATTAAAAGTTGATCCTAATAATCAACTGAAGATAGGCGAAAGGATCAGGATTGTTCCAAATCACGTATGTGTGGTCTCTAACATGTTCGATGACGTGTGGATTGAAAACGAAGATCAAAGTCTAGTACAAATGAAAATAGATGCCCGTGGGTGTGTAATCTAGAACCTTGGAATGTCGGCAAGTAAGATGGAACTGCATTCGCTTTTTTGGAACACCGCAGCTATTGCTGGACCCAGTACTCTTAGAAAAACCTTTACGTTCCTGGGTGAACCGCTTCTATTGTGCTGGAGACGATAGCACGTCAGAAACTACGAGTTGGAGCTTCACAAAATTTCTCTGCGTTCTGTATGTTCACGGCTTTGCACTTCTCAATATTGAACCAATGGCTGCATGTGCTTTTGCGATGCAGTAGCAATTTCACCGCAGCGCAGCAGAATCTCATGCTGTGGACCCACGTATCAACATTTGGTTAATTCCGCCTTGGGCTCTAAACAGCCATTCGCTGCGTGATCATCTAACGGCTACTACGCGGACTTTGCGGCCGTTCGCTGCGTTTGCACCAGTGTCCGCAAGCAGCGCCTTTCTGCCATTTGGTGTGGTTCTACGAGTACAAATTGCGCAGTATTCTTGATCATAGAAATTCGCCGTTCGGCGTCGAAGAATCACAAAGGATCGGGGCACACCGCATCATTTTTGTAATGTAGTTCGAATTCGGCGTTCTTCGAATTGTCGCTCAGTCTGAGTGCCAATCTAGATAATCTTAACGTCTTCAGAATGTTATGTGCCATTTGACAATTTCGTTCTGGTCCATCGATTTGAGAATATCACATCTAGACATATTAAACATATGATGTTTAATATGTTCGAATGAATGAAATGCTGTACTACGATCTGAAAGATGCGAACGGGGTTGCTCCGGGACTTGCTATGCAAGTTTCAAGGGAGTTGGGACGGCGCATTGTTGCGGGTCACTACAAAGAAGATGCGCTGATTGAAGATGAGGGGAAGCTGTCCCAACGCTTTGGTGTCAGTAAATCCGTAATCCGCGAGGGCGTGAAGCTGCTGGTCAGCAAAGGGCTTTTGGAGGTGAAGCGCGGAAGCGGCACACGGGTGCGGCGTCGCGCCAGTTGGGCGCTATTGGATGATGACGTTTTAGCGTGGCACCTGTCCGTCGATCCAAAGCCTGCGTTTTTGCGCCAATTGCTGGATATGCGCCAGATGATGGAACCCAAGGCCGCTGGCTGGGCCGCACAGCACGGCACAGATGCGCAGCATGCAGACATCGAAGCCGCACAAATTCGCATGGAAGACGAATCTCACTCTATCGAAGATTTTGTGGTGGCCGACGCCCTGTTTCACCGCGCTATTTTGCGGGCCGCCAACAACGAGATCCTGCTGTCGATGGAAGGGGTGATTTTTTCGGCGTTGCTAAGTTCGATCCGCCTGACCAACCGCGACCCCCGCGAAAACGCAAGTTCGATTCCATTCCACCGCAAAGTCTTGGATGCGATCAAAGCGCGGGACTATACGCTGGCAGAAAAGATGATGAATGACCACCTGAGTGACACCAGCCAGAGGTTGGAAAGCGCCCTAGGGGAGACCGAGGGTGGGGTCATCAGCAATGGGGAGTCACGAACGGACTAACCATGGCCTCAACAGTTTCCACCCGCTTGCAGTGGTGCGCAAGTTAGTGGTGGTAGCACGGCACCGGATTCAATCAACGCCGTACTACCTGATCCAGCCCGAAATTTCGGGAAAACCACCAGACGAAACAGTGCCCTTGCAGGCGCTGAAACATCAACGAGGAGTATAAGATGTTTTCTACAATGAAGAAAGGTCTACTTGCGACGACCATGATGGTCAGTGCAGGTGTCGCAGCCCAGTCAGTGGCTGCCGAGGACATGGTGGCGCTTTTGTTGCCCGAGAACGTGAACCCACGATGGGAAAGCCAAGATGCCGCGGCATTTGTGCGCACGATGGCGCAGATCGCGCCGAACGTGAAAGTCGAGGTATTCAATGCCAACAACGACACATCCGTGCAGCAGCGTCAGGCGGAACAGGCGCTCACACAGGGTGCCAAAGTCCTTGTTGTGATCCCAATTGACGGCGAAAGCTCTGCCATCATCGCGGATAATGCTGCCGAAGAAGGCATCCCAACGATTGCCTATGACCGGATGATCAATTCTGCCAACACCACGTTCTGGGTTCAGGCCGATCTGGAAGGCATGGGCTATGATCAGGCGATGCATGTGATCAACAACACCGCTGATGGGGACACGTTGGTGATGCTCAAAGGCTCGCCCACTGATCCCAACGCCGCTGTGATCCACAATGGCCAGTTGCGCGCGTTGACCCCGCTTTATGAAAGTGGTGCACGGGTCATGGGCTATGAAAACTGGACCGAAGGCTGGGATCCAGCCATTGCACGTCGGTCAATGGATCAGGCGCTGACGATCCTGAACAACGATGTTCAAGGTGTTGTGTCGTCCAATGACGGTAACGCGGGTGCTGCGATTGCCGCGATGGAAGAGCAGGGCATGGCAGGCACCGTTCCGGTATCCGGTCTGGACTGCACTGTTCAGGCGCAACAATTGATGCTCTTGGGCAAGCAGACTCAATGTGGCTGGCGTCCGCTCGAAGACATGGCTGCGGCTGCGGCAGAGGTCGCCGTTCGGTTGGTGAATGGGGAGGATTTTTCCGACCTTGCACCTAACGCTGTGACCAATGGTGTTGGTGCCGAAGTGGCCTATGTGCCTGTCGGTTCCTACTCTGCAGTCGGCGTCGACGGCGTTGCCTATGTGATCGCCAATGACACGTCCATCACCAAAGAGATGATCTGTCAGGGCGAAGCAGCTGAAACGACTTTCTGTCGGTAATTGGAATTCAAATGTCTAAACATGAAAACAAGGTGGGGCCTTCGGCCCCACCCCCTCACCTGCGGGTGAGCGGTATTCACAAACGATTTGGTGGCGTTCATGCCCTGCGCGGTGTCGATTTCGAAGTCGCTCGTGGAGAGGTTATGGCGCTGGTTGGTGACAATGGCGCGGGCAAGTCCACCTTGATGAAGGTGCTTGCCGGAGCCCATGCATCCGATGAAGGTCAGTTCTTTATCGACGAAGCGCCAGTGGTTGTGAATACCCCTCATGACGCAAGCTCTTTGGGAATCCAAATCGTCTATCAAGATCTGGCGCTGTGTGAAAATTTGGATGTCGCGGCGAACTTGTCTTTGGGCGCTGAGCCAGTGAAATCGGGGTGGTCATTTTTACCCCGTATGCTGCGCCCGCTTGATGATCTTGAGATGGAAGTGAAAGCACAGGACGCGATTGACCGTTTGCAAGTGCGCACTCTGCAATCTGTGCGCGCTAAGGTCGGCGGTCTGTCTGGTGGTCAACGTCAGGCGATTGCGATTGCGCGCGCAGTCGGCGCCGATGGATCGGTCGTGATGCTAGATGAGCCGACGGCGGCCTTGGGCGTGGCGCAAACGCGGCAGGTTCTCGATGTGGTCAAACGGTTGCGCGATACCAACCACGCGGTCATCTACATCTCTCACAACATGCGCGACATCTTTGAAGTTGCAGATCGCATTTGCGTGTTGAGGCACGGTGGCAACGTCGCGACGTGGAACAAGGCAGACACTACCCCTGATGAAATTGTCGTCGCCATGACCCGGGGCTTGGATGATGAGGCCACAAATGCAGCCTGAACATAAATATTCGTTTATCGACCGACTGCGTATGATGCGCGAAACCCGTTTTGGCGCTTTCGTTCCAGTGCTATTGGCGCTTGCAGCGATTTGGGCCTACTTCGGCCTTGCGGTTCCTCTGTGGGAATATTGGGGAGACGCGGATGCGGAAAGCATTCGGTTCATCTTTTTGAGCCCGCGTAATATCTACAACCTATTCATGCAATCAGCGGTAATCGCGACCTTAGCGGTCGGTATCACTGTTGTGCTGCTTTTAGGCGATATTGATCTATCAGCGGCAGCGACCGCTGGCGTATGCGCCGCGCTCCTTGGCGTTTTGGTGCTGGCCGGAGTGCCCGGTCCCATTGCCTGCCTGATCGTCATGGGCGTTGGCATCATTATGGGCACTGCTCAGGGCATTCTGGTCGCCTATGTGGGCATCCCGTCTTTTGTTGTGACACTGGCGGGTCTGCTGGGTTTTCAGGGCTTGATGCAAAAGATCCTACCGACCGGAAACCTGAACGTCAGCGATCCGTTCGTACGCGGCTTTGCGCGGGTGCTTTTGCCTGATGCCCTAGGCTGGGCGTTGGCTATTACCTGTATCGTAATCTTTGCATGGCTCAATTTGCGCAAGCAAACACAGCGCAAGGCACGCGGGTTAGAACTGGACAGCAATACCGCTGTTTGGGGTCAGATCGCATTCTTTGGCGCATTAATGTTGGCAACCGTTGCCACGTTGAATGCTTATCGCTCTGTGCCATTGCTGATTGTTCTGTTGATGGCGATCACAGCTCTCGTGGGTTGGGTGACGACCTCGACCCCTTACGGGCGATCAATCTTCTCGGTTGGTGGCAACCCTGAAAGCGCGCGGCGTGTGGGCATAAATGTCAAACGTATCCGTGTCTCGGCCTTTGCAATCGTCGGTCTCATGGCCGCAATCGGTGGCATCTTTGGTGCATCTCGATTTGGTTCAGTTTCCTACACCGCCTTTGCGGGTGGCTCACTCCTGCTCGAATCCATCGGAGCTGCTGTGATTGGTGGCACCTCGCTCTTTGGCGGTCGAGGATCGGTCTGGAACGCGATTCTTGGCGCTCTGGTTATCGGATCACTTGGCAACGGGCTGGACCTGTCGGGTGCGAGTGCGGCTGACAAGCTGATGTTTTCTGGTGCAATCCTGTTGTTGGCTGTGGCGATTGACGCCGTGTCCCGCAGCGGCGCGTCAGAGAGGTAAGGCATCATGTGGACACAAACACAACGCACCCTTCTTGATGCTATTTTGGACGAACTTGTTCCGCCAAGTAATGATGGGACAATTCCCGGTGCGGGCGCATTGGGAGTGGCAGACTTTCTCCCGATTGCTGACGCCTTTGCGCCCAATCCGGTTGATACAACGCAGGCTGTGATGATGGCATTGGGTGAAAGTTTTGTTGAACTGACAAGACCGGAAAAAGTCGCCGCGCTGCACTTGATCGAGGCGCAAAAGCCCGACGCCTTCGCAACCCTCGTTCGCCTCACTTACATGGGCTATTACAGTCGCCCTGACACCCGCCCACTGTTTGGCGTTGGTGCCCATCCCATCCATCCCCAAGGTTACCCCGTTCCGCGTGAGGACGAGGCGCTGATGGATGAATTGACCGCACCCGTGCGCGCTCGTGGAAAGGTATATCGCGATGCAAAATGAACCCGTCGACGTTCTAATCATTGGTGCAGGTGCCTCAGGTGCCGCCATCGCATGGTCGCTGCTGGAAACCCGGATGCGTATTCTGTGCTTGGAACAAGGACCGCATCTAGAAGATAAGGATTACCCGAGCCGCGATGATGACTACGAACTCGCGCGGTACGGCAATTTTTCATGCGACCCGAACGTGCGCGGGTTGAAACAGGACTATCCGATCAACGCCGATGACAGTTGCATCACGCCGGTGAATTTCAATGCGGTCGGTGGGTCTACCATCAACTTCCTTGGTCACTGGCCGCGGATGAAGCCGTCAGATTTTCGCACCCGTTCGTTAGATGGCGTCGGTGCGGATTGGCCTGTGGATTACGATACGCTCGCACCCTTCTACGATATGAATGACCGCAACACGGGTGTGTCCGGCCTTGGCGGCAATCCTGCTTATCCGGATTACGCCCCAGAACTGCCTCCAATCCCAATCGGCAAATTGGGTCAAACGCTGGCCAAGGGGTTCAACGCAAGGGGCTATCACTGGTGGCCGTCGGATGTGTCGATCCTCAGTCAGGATCACGACGGGCGGCAGAAATGCGTAAATGCGGGCACCTGTGATCTGGGCTGCGCGGCAGGTGCCAAGGGAGGGACCAATTTCACCTATTGGCCAATGCTGGAAAACGCAGGCGTTGAGTTGCGTTCCGAGTGCCGTGTGCGTGAAATCCTCGTGGATGAGGCAACGGGGTTTGCTACAGGCGTACTTTATCACGGGGCTGACGGGCAAGTGCACGAACAAATGGCCGAATTGGTTGTCGTAGCGTGCAACGGGGTCGGCACGCCGCGCCTTTTGTTGAATTCCAAATCCAAAGCCTTTCCTGACGGTCTGGCCAATCGCAATGGGATGGTGGGCAAGAACTTGATGTTCCACCCGCTTACAGGCGTGGCAGGCGTGTTTGACGAGCCGATGCTGGGGCACGAGGGGCCAATGGCCTGTTCAATCCTGAGCCAGGAGTTTTATGAGACCGACCCGACGCGCGATTTCGTGCGTGGCTATGGGTTGCACTCGGGCCGCTCCACCACTCCGATGACCTATGCATTAGGGGGGTATGGCGTCGACAGCCCGATCCCTTGGGGCGCCGAGCATCGTGAGGCCATGGACAACGTCTATCCTTACTTGGCCGGGTTAACCGTGGTGAGTGAGGATCTTCCTGAGGAACACAACTGCGTCACGCTTGACCCTGACCTGACTGACAGCGACGGCATCGCCGCACCGAAAATTACCTACCGTTTGGGCGACAATACCCGCAGGATGCTGCGTCACGGCGAAGAACGTGCAAAGGAAATCTTGCTCGCAGCGGGCGCGAAGAAGGTGCTGAGCAAAGGCGATGACAACGTGTGGTGGCGTGCCGGTTGGCATCAGATGGGCACGTGCCGGATGGGGGATGATCCCGTGACATCCGTGGTGAACGGCTGGGGCCGCAGCCACGATGTGAAAAACCTGTTCATCGTTGATGGCTCGATCTTTCCCACGGCAGGGGCGGTCAATCCGACCTCCACCATTCAGGCCATGGCGCTGTTCATTGGGGACTGCATCAAAACCAACATAGAAACCCTGTTTGATTGAGGTCCGCATGATGGTGGATTTTCCGACAAAGATGTATATCGACGGGGCGTTGACAGACGGAAGTGGCACGCGGGACGTGCTCAACCCGGCAACAGAAACGCTGGTCACGACTGTGGCCGTTGCGGATGCGGACGATGCGGAACGCGCGCTGCAATCGGCCAAGGCGGTATTTCCGACATGGGCTGCTACGCCAATTGCTGAACGGCAAACTTGGATGCGCAAACTGCGCGATGCTGTCGTAGAGGCCGAGGATTGGCTGCGCACCTGTGTGCATCATGAAATGGGCAAACCCTGGGCGCAAACCGAGGAAGACTGGGACCGGCTCGTCGCGTCGCTTGATTACTACGCGGAAGAAATTGCAAGGCTGCACGACTATGGGCTGGCCGACCGTGCAGGCACTCATACCCACCGGATGGTGCATGAACCTGCGGGCGTAGCCGTTGCATTTCTGGCGTGGAACTTTCCGCTTCTGAACCTCGCGTTTAAGATCGGACCGGCCATGGCGGCGGGATGCCCGATCATTATTCGCCCGTCGGATGCAACGCCCATTTCGGCCTATGCGGTCGGGGCGTTGTGCGCACAGATCGGTCTGCCCAAGGGCGTTGTGCAAATCCTTGCGACCGAAAACTATGCGGTTGCTGATGCTTTGACAGCGTCGACCATCCCGCAGGTGATCACGCTGATCGGGTCCACCAAGACGGGCCAGCACATCATGCGCACCGGTGCCACGTCGATCAAACGCTACTCGATGGAGTTGGGCGGCAATGCACCCGTCTTGGTGTTTGAGGATGCCGACCTTGATCTGGCAGCGGATATTGTCACGGGCGTAAAGTTCAGCAATGCGGGGCAGATTTGTGTCTCACCGAACCGTGTTTTTGTGGCGGGTGCCGTGCGCGAGACTTTCACAGCGAAGGTTGTGGAGCGCGCAAAAGCGGCCAATGTCGGCTTTGACAAGAACGCCGATATCACCACTGGGCCGGTTATTGACGGGCGCGCATGGGCGCGGCTGAAGGGGTTGGTTGATAATGCTGTCGCTGATGGGGCCAAGCTTCTTGCAGGTGGGGGCCGTCCCGCTGGTCTGAACGCAGGCCACTACCTTGCCCCGACAGTCCTGACTGACGTCACCGAAACGATGGAAGTCTACCGGCAAGAGACCTTTGGTCCCATCGTTAGCATCGTATCTTTCGACGATCAGACCGACCTGCTCCGCATGGCCAACGACTGTGAGGAAGGCGGGCTAACAGCCTATATCTTTACCCGCGATCTGGCGCGAGCTGAACATTACGCCGCGCATTTGCGCTACGGCGAAATTCAAATCAACGGCGTGAAATACGACATTGATCTGCCCCACGGTGGGATCGGACAAGCGGGGATTGGGCATGATTGCTCGTCGCTCGCGCTGCACGATTATCTTGTGCAAAAGCGGATCACGCGCGCGTTGGATACCACCACATTCGGAGGCCTAAACCCATGAAAATTACCCGCATCACAAGCCATGTTCTGGGTTACGATTTACCTGAGCCTTTGGGCTATTCACAACAGTATTACCACAAACGAACAGCCCATCTGGTCGAGGTGGAAACCGACGAAGGTATCACGGGTTGGGGCGAATGTTTTGGCGCGGGTAACATCGCGCTGGCCAATAAGGCCATCGTCGAAAAAGTCATACAGCCGATGGTTCTGGGCATGGACCCGATGGATCGCGATGTGATCTGGCACAAGGTCTATAATTTGATGCGTGATCACGGCCAAAAGGGTATGCCATTGCAGTCCCTTTCCGGCGTCGACATCGCGCTATGGGATATCGCAGGTAAGATCGCAGACCTCCCGTTGCACAAACTGATCGGCGGCGCGCACCGCGACAAAATCCAAGTCTATGGCTACGGCATGATGTTGCGCCCTGAAAGTGCTGACAGCCTTGTGGCGCGGTTCGGTGATGAGGCCGCAGCCATCAAGGACATGGGCTTCAAAGCCACCAAGATGAAGATCGGCCTTGGCCCGAAAGACGATATTCGCCTGATTGAGGCCGTGCGCAAAGGCGTCGGCGATGAGTTCCGGTTCATGGTAGATGCCAACCACGCCTATACAACCCATGATGCCTTTTACATGGGCCGCGCAATGGAAGAATTTGGCCCTTATTGGTTTGAAGAACCTGTCGCCCCCGAAGACCTTGATGGTTACCGCGAACTACGCAGCGGTCTGCGCGTCAACATCTCCGGTGGTGAGGCTGAATTCAACCGCTGGGGTTGGCGCGCTTTGCTGGAATGCCGTGGCCTCGACATCGCCCAGCCCGAGGTTTGCGCGTTGGGTGGCATCTCTGAGTACCTGAGGGTGCTGGCTCTGTGCCATGCGCATTTCACGCCTGTTGTGAACCACGTTTGGGGCTCTGCCATAGCAGTGGCCACAAACATGCATCTGCTGGCGGCAATGCCACCTTTGCCGGGTGGGCTGTTCCCGTGGGAGCCGATGCTGGAATTCGACACAACCGACAACAAGTTTCGTGACGACCTTTTGACGACACCCTTGAATATCCAAGGGCAGGTGGCCGCGAACGATGGACTGGTCGCCATTCCGAACGGGCCTGGTTTAGGTGTAACGCCTGACCGCGACTTCATCCGTCACTACGACCTCTGCAATTGAAGCCGACGATGTCACTCCCTTCTTTTGTAGCAGTCGATTGGGGCACTACCGGCTTCCGCCTTTGGGTCATGGACGCGGGCGGAAAAATCCTGAACGCCACCCAAGGTCCCTTTGGCATGTCGCGCCTCAAACCCGATGCCTTTGGCCGTGTATTAGAGGAAAGCCTGAACACATTGGGCGTAGACGAAGACGTGCCCGTGGTCATTTGTGGCATGGCAGGTGCCGCGCAAGGCTGGTATGAAGCCCCGTACCTGACAGCGCCGACGCAGCTCGAAATTCTCGGACAACAAGCCGTGGTCGTTCCCAACACACGGCGACGTGTCCGCATCCTTCCCGGTGTCAAGCAAATGAACCCGGCCAACGTTATGCGCGGCGAGGAAACCCAGATCGCAGGTTTTTTGCATCACAGCCCCGATTTTGGCGGGACCGTTTGCTTGCCGGGCACCCACACGAAATGGGTCCGTGTCGCAGATCGCGCCATCGCCAATTTTGAAACCTGTATGACAGGCGAACAATTCGCATTCTTTTCAGAGACTTCTGTGCTGTCACACTCCATGATACTCGATGGATGGAGCGACAGCGCCTTTCGCGAGGCCGTCCGCACCGCAACCCGTGACCCTGCCGCCATTGCGCGCCGCCTCTTTGCGATCCGCGCTGAAATGCTTGTCGCGGAACAGACCAGCGCAGAAGCACGGGCGACCTTGTCAGGGCTGCTGATCGGTCAGGAATTGATGGCTGTGCCACACTACTGGCAGGGACAATCAGTAACGCTGATCGGCGCACCAACCCTCTGCGAAATATACCTCAAGGCACTTGATGTCATGGGTGTCGGCGGGCGGGCCCTTGATGTGGCGTCAATGACGCTCGCCGGCCTCACAGCGGCGCACCAACAATACATGAGTCATTCCAATGCCTAGAGACATCATCGCCATCCTGCGCGGTGTGCACCCTGACGAAGTGGTTGCCATCGGTGATGTACTGATCCGATGTGGTATTACTACAATCGAAGTACCACTGAATTCCCCTGAACCGTTTGAGAGCATTGGGCGACTGATCAATCATTTCGGACTGGATGCACAAATTGGCGCGGGAACAGTGCTGAGTGTTAAAGATGTGCATCGTGTTGTAGAATTGGGCGGTCAACTTATCGTCTCGCCTGATACCGCACCAGACGTCATTCAAGCGGCCAAAGCGGCCAACCTTGCCTCCTACCCAGGTGTCATGACACCGACCGATTGCATTACTGCACTACGAAATGGGGCGGATGGACTAAAGTTCTTCCCCTCGTCCATTGTCGGCGTCGATGGGTTCAGGGCCATCTGTGCTGTCCTTCCACCGCGCACCAAAACCTTCGCCGTAGGTGGTGCTGGTCCAGAGAATTTTAAGGAGTGGCTCGCCGCTGGCATGACAGGGTTCGGTATCGGGTCAGCACTCTATAAGGCGGGCGACAAACCTGCGGATGTTGCACGCAAGGCAAAAGAAATTGTTTCCGCATATGATCAAGCAGTTAATTTTGTGCACGGCAGCTAACAAAAACACGCGGACAAACCGTTCCCCCCCCCTAAGGATCGTTTTTGCACCAAAATTCGGCTCAAAGAGCGCTATGCATGTGTTTCTGCCGTTAGAGCCTACCGCAGCATCAGTGAGTCTGGGCTCTGAGCAGCCATTCGCCGCAATGCGATTAGATGTCTGCTTTGCGTATAGCGTGCCAAGTGCCTTGTAAATGTTGATGCATAATCCAAAATAGCCTCCCCCCTTTCTTCGGTGGAGGTTTTTTAAGCTTTGCGTCAGTTGAAAAAGGTGGACTTGATGAAGGCGATGTCCTGATGCATCATTCAAAGTGATACTTTAGAGCTTATAGGACTAAAGGGCTGTGAATGGGTGAAAAAGAGAAAACTAACTTCAGCCTGACTGGAATAGAAGATGATCTCATTAAGGCGGCGGTACAGGAAACAATTGGCCGAGAGCATACCGAAGAAGAGCTGGAACTGCTTGGATTAGAAGTGGCTGAAAATAGTCCTGAATTTGCAATTTTAGAACAACGTCAAAAGCAAGGTCTGTGGAACTACCCCTTTGATGGCAGTGAGGTATTTTCGCCGCTCGATGAGAATGGTGATGAAATTATCCCAACTGATATAGAGATCTTAAGGTTTGTCGCTGCAAAGTTTGTAAAGCGCGAAATGAATTTTTTCGAGATTACGAAACTTGAAAAGCCAATAACAAAATTCGATCTGCAGCCCATAGTTTTTACGTTAATCCGTTCGACTTTCCCAAAATATGAATTACCCAAAGAAAAACTAAAATCGCTTATGGATGCGCTAACAAGTAATCCCACGGCTGAGCCAGGTTTAAGCATTCCTGTTTGGAATGGGAAAACAATGACAGAGCCTGGAAATACAGAGAGCTTAATCTTTGATAATGGACAATTTACAATCAATCTTTGGCAAGAGCCGAGCTATCGGAAACTAACCCCTAGAGATAATTCGCTAGGAGTTTTTGAAGAATTTCTAACATTCATTTTTAAAAATCCTGCAGAAAAAGAAGTCTTTCTGGACTGGCTGTCGTGGTGCTTGCAAAATGAAACTGACAAGCCCTCTTGGGCAATATTTCTATTTTCTGAGAAACATGGCACCGGAAAATCTACACTTGCTTCGGTCGTTAAAAAGCTTTTTGGCGAAGAGAATGCTTCTGAACAGCAAGGCATCAAGCCGATTATAAGCCGCTTCAATAAGCCCATTTTGCATAAAAAGCTCATCTATGCCGAAGAAGTAAAAGTTGCCCAAAATTCTGATGACGGAAATAAACTCAAGACCTTAATTTCTGAACGTCAAACTATGGCGGAAAGTAAAGGAAAAGACATTGAGCCTGTAGATCATAGGTGCTGCTTTATTCTTACGACCAACCACAAACCAATATGGTTAGAGCCCGGTGATAGACGGTTTTATATTATCCATGTCGATCATGAAGGCTTTGCGGCTGGGGGAGCCAAGTACGAAGAATTCGTAGCTCTAGTGCAAAGAGTAAAGCAGACATATGACAGACCGATTGATCTTGCATCGCTCTATGGTGCTTTAAAAGAACGTAAACAGTCGGCCATCTTCGATCCTTATTCTTTAAATGTGAATAAAGTGGCAACGGATATCATGAAGGAGATAAATGCGCTTTCACCTGATATTGTCGAAGAGATGCTTGAGGAATTTCTTCGAGAGCATGGCATTCTTTTTGTACCGGTGAGGTATGCCAATAAGGTTGTAGAGTTTTTTGCGCATAGAAATCCGAATGCATCAAAATATAGCTTTGATCGCTTAGGTTGGAAAAAGAAGAAGTTTGCTTGGGGCGGCAAGGGCCCAGCTTGGGCTTTCTATGACCCCCAATCTAACCCAGAGAAAGGACGGCTGCAGACAAAAAACTTTGTGGAGACAATAGAAAATCATCTTAACCGGACCTTGGGCCCAGCATTAAACGAAATTGGGTTTGGAATTAATTTTGAAATGATGGAACGCAAAGCTCCCAAAACACAAGAGAATGATGCTCCCTTCTAATAACAGTTCCTTAGAGCTTTGGTTAAGTGAGCTGGAGCTGCGACAACAAAGGTTTGAAAGAGATGCGTTGTTTTTACTTACTGCTAGTGAACGCCGCTGCTGGTGGGCAGAAATTATAGAAAACCCGGATAATGCAAACAGAATAATGCGAAACGCTTTGAGTGCTGAAGACAATAGAGGCCCAGGGTGTGTCGAAGTGGGAATGACCAGCGTCCGCAGAGTGAGCATAAAAAAACAGCAGATCTACTTATATCAGCTGGTCTACTGGGTCGGTAATGCAATCGTCCCAAATGCAGACGATGTCGTGCGCCACATGTGTCACAACCGCCGCTGCATCAACCCAATGCACCTAGAACATGGCACGCAAGGGCAAAACATACACGACACGCGCGAACGCGTCTAAAGAAGTCAAACCTTCAGTAAGTGAAAGTAGGTTGGAAAGTTGGATAGTTTGTATCTAAGGTATTGTTTTAGATTGTAGAAGTGCTTTCCAAAAAAGAAATATCTTTGGAAATGTATTGGAAAGCTGTTGGAAAGCTTGTTCCTTATGCCCCCCTAAAACTGCGCATTTTTGAGCATCTATGATGGTAACAAGAAAAGGAGATTACCATCATGCTTACCGTATTCATGCTGCTCGCTGCTGCGGGCGGTATCTTTCGGCTTGTCCTGGCTCGGCTGTTAAAGCAGCGCTGGGGCGTGTCTATTGGTGTCCCTCAAGCTTTGGCCGGTGCCCTTGTGGTGCTGGCAGGACTGCCTGAGTTCATCAAACCCATTCCCTTTCCAGTACCTCTGGGCCTGACCATTGGCCTGCTGCTTCCAGACCTTTTGCTGAGAAGAGCCTGATATGGGGCAGCTGGATATAAGACCAGGATGCATCGTGCTGATAGCAGGCTTTGATGACATCCCAGAGCATGAATTCCGCATAGAAGAAATCTATGAGGAGTTCGTTACAGGTATGGCTCTCTCCGGTCCCTTTGCAGGGGAATACGGAGAACCAGACAAAGAGACGATTGTGAAACTCATCTCTCAAGGAACAACAGCAAAAAGATAAGCCTATTGCTTCAGGGAAGGGCTTAAACCCAGCCCTTCGTTGTTCTTACTCACAAAATCCCAACTCAACATCAAAACCGGGGCAATTGCCCCAGTAAGGAGACGTCATGTCTGCAGACATAAAATACGCCTATAAACGGCATAACA
>Ga0233444_10001741_pt1 | contig 24026 bp, 31 predicted proteins | sample SI_124_October20_6_FD_182792 | JGI IMG/M metagenome (GOLD analysis project Ga0233444, IMG submission 182792) | Seawater microbial communities from Saanich Inlet, British Columbia, Canada - SI_124_October2016_10_MG | ecosystem: Environmental > Aquatic > Marine > Inlet | place: Canada: British... | reverse complement strand
ATTTTATAGCAAATGTTCATATATCTTTTATCTATTTTTTTGGTAAAATAAAAAAATATAAGAGGTATTAAAAAAAATATTCCAATTATTCTTGCTAAAATTCGATGGAAATATTCCCAGTAATAAATTACTTTAAATTCATTTAATGTCATATTTTGATTTAATATCCTATATTGGGGTATACTTTTATACTCTTCAAAATATAATAACCAAGTAGACATTTCTAGAGGAGGTATGATACCTTTTAATAACTCCCACTCGGTAATAGATAAGCCAGAATTAGTTAATCTTGTTAAACCTCCAATTATAATTATAAAAAAAACAAGTATTAAACTAATATTTAACCAATATAGAAATAATTTGTTAATTTTTTTATCGTTTGTAGTCATTAATTATAATATATATTTATTTTATAAATCTTATATTTTTATATTGTCGCTATGGTAAATAAAAACATAATTAAAATACGAAAAAAACTCGATATACTAGATAATGCTCTATTAGAAATAATTAAGAAAAGATCAAATCTTGTTGATTTAGTTATTAAAAATAAAAAATTTAAAAAAGATATTGTAGATAAAAAAAGAATTGCAGTAATACTGAAAACTATTTCTAAAAAATCTAAAATAAAGAAAATTGATCAAAAAGTTACTCATAAAATATGGTCATCTATGATCAGCGCCTTTATTGACTATGAGTACAGAAAATTTAAAAAATAGTTTAATTATTTGCTATGGGGGGGTAATTTTTTTTCAACAAAAATTTCGTGCTTCCTAGTATTTGGATTGTATTTTTTAAGTTTTAATTTGTTTTTTACTTTTTCCCCCTTAGTAGGTTTTTTTGCGTAATACACAAACTTGCTGTCTGGATTACTCTCAGGAACCATTCTAATTTTTAGATGGGTTTTTTTTGCCATACTTTTTAATTCTGTTTATTTTTTCTAATATACTTTTACTTTTATCTTTAAAGTTTTGTAAATAATAAGAAGCTTTTAAACTATCTGAATTATGATCGTCAAGTTTATTTGTATTTAAATCTAATACATTTTTAACTCCTGATATAGTCAAGCCTTTATTTTTTAGTAAAAATTTTATCAATTTAACCGTTTCTACTTGTTTTGGTGAATAATATCTTCGATTATTAATTTTTTTAGGTTTTATTTGTCTAAATTCTTTTTCCCAATATCTCAATATATGATTAAGAGGTTTTTTGGTTTTTGAATCAATTAAATTTAAAATTTTTGATAATTCGGAAATACTTAAAAATTTTTTCATTTAACTTGATTTAAAACATTTATAATTTTTTTGGAGATTTTAAAACTTATTGATTTCCTTGAACTAATAACAAAACTTTCTTTTGTTTTGGGATTTCTACCGATACGTTCTTTTTTATTAATTAATTTAAATGCCCCAAGATTCTTGAGATTAGATTTTTTATTTTTAATATTATTAATTAATATATCAATGAAGTCATTAATTAATTTTTTTGAATAATTTACAGAATAACCGGTCTTTTTTGATAAATTTATGGCTATATGTTCTTTAGTTAAATTTTTATTATTCACTATCTAAATGTTTAAGATTATTTTTTATTTGTTCCATTAAGTTACCTTTAACTATTCTGTAACACAAATCTATAGAGTAATAAAAACCAAGAGAATCTGTTCCACCATGACTTTTTACAACTGGTCCATTTAAACCAAGAAAAATAGCGCCATTATATTTTCTTGGATCCAATTTATCTTTAAATCTTTTTAATGAAAAATATGAAAATAATAATGAAATTTTAGTAAATAAATTTTCAGTTAGACTTTTCTTTAGATTATCAGTTATAAATTTGGCAGTTCCCTCAGCTGTCTTTAAAGCTACATTTCCTGTAAATCCATCTGTTACTATCACGTTGGACTCCCCACTCATTATTGTATTTCCTTCACTATAACCTTTAAATATAAAATTATTTTCTTTACTCAGACCTTTTAATTTTTTATACGCACTTTTAAGAGCTTCAGTTCCTTTTATTTCTTCAGAGCCAATATTTAGTAGTGATACTTTGGGTATCTCGCTTGGAAACAAAGATTTATATAAAGCGGAGCCAAGTTCAGAAAAATCTAAAAAATTTTTATCATCACATTCAATGTTAGCACCAAGATCTAGCACTACATTTAATTTATCTTTGTTAGGCCAAAGACCAGCTAAGGCAGGTTTTGAAACTTTATCCATCATTTTTAAAATCATACGCGACACAACAAGCAATACACCTGTATTTCCGGCTGATAAACTTATGTCAGATCTACCATCTATTTGTGAATTTATACAATTCCACATGCTAGTATTTTTTGAATTTTTAATAGCAGTAAGAGGCGTTTCTTCATCTGAAACAGTAGATTCTGCGTGAACTATATTTATTAAATTAGACGAGATTTTATATTTTTCTAATTTCTCTTGAATTTTTTTTTTATCACCGAAAAGATTAAGTAGAAAATCATTTTTTTTACTATTTTTCTTTAAAAAAAAGTAAACACCTTCTATAGTTTTGTCAGGTGAATTGTCACCACCCATTGCATCTATTGCAATAGTAATTTTTTTTTCCATTTGTACAATTAGATATCTAAGATCTTTTTTCCGTTGTAGTATCCAGATTTTAAATCAACATGATGTGATAACTTATACTCACCGCTTTTTTTGTCTTCAACCACATTTACAGAAGTTAATTTATGATGAGATCTTCTCATTTTTTTCTTTGAAACAGAAGTTTTACGTTTTGGTACAGCCATAATTAAAATTTAAATTTAATAGTTTCTCTTATCATATTATCAAGAGGTAGTTCAAAGCAAAAATTAAAAAATTTAGAAAAATAAGACTCGAAATTGATAAATTTAGTGCTTTTTGGGTCGTTTAATTCACCAAAATACTTAGAGATTAGTTTTTCATTTAATTTAAATGTATCATCATTTTTTTTTACAGCTTCTAGTTTTAACAAAATATCGTATAGAATTTTATTAAAATCTTTCATTTTTTGATTAACAGACACATCTCCAAATCCTAGTTCTCTCAAATTATTTTCAATATTATTAAATAATAGATCGTAAGACTTTTGTTCAAATTTCTTGCCCTTTTTTTTAAACACTATCATCATAATAGAAAAATGAATGAACATTAAATAGATTCTAGTTTCAAATTTATCTAATAAACCAATATTTTGATAAAAGAATAAATTTCTAGATAAGTGTAATAATGTGTTGTACAAGCTTGAATTATGAGAATTTTTTTTAAAAATCATATTTATTTAATCGTGATTTTAATTATTTTAAATAATTGTCAATTTCAAGAGCCAAATAAGAACCACGGGATACTTTTCCTTGAAAATAGGTCAAATAAATTGACAATTAATTCTTCAAATAAAAATGACGTATTAAAAATTTTCGGTCATCCACATTCAAAATCTATAGATAACGATAATACTTGGATCTATTTTGAAAGAGTTTTAACCAAAGGTGAATATCATAAGTTAGGTCAAAATGTTGTCAAAACTAATAATGTTTTATTACTTAATTTTGATAAATATGGAGTTTTAAAAAATAAGAATTTTTTGGATAAAGAAGATAAAAAAAAGTTAGCTTTTTCAAAAAAAAAGACAAGCAACGAATTGTCTCAGAATAGTTTTATTGAAAATTTCATGCAGAGTATCAGAGAGAAAATGTATGGAAATAAATAATTTTCTAGTGGGCTATAACAGCTAGCAGTAACAAAGCAACAATATTTGTAATTTTAATCATAGGATTGACAGCTGGCCCAGCTGTATCTTTGTAAGGGTCTCCTACAGTATCACCTGTTACAGCAGATTTATGTGCCTCAGAACCTTTACCACCAAAGTTTCCGTCTTCAATATACTTTTTCGCGTTGTCCCAAGCTCCACCACCCGCTGTCATTGATACAGCTACGAATAGACCAGTAATTATTACACCTAATAACATTGCACCTAATGAGGATAGGGCTGCTTCTAATCCAGCAATTTGTAAAATTATAAAATAGAGTATTATTGGAGATAAAACTGGTAGCAATGAAGGAATTATCATTTCTTTAATTGCTGCTTTAGTTAATAAATCAACTAGTCTTCCATAATCAGGTTTTCTTTTACCTTTCATAATCCCAGGTATTTTTTTAAATTGTCTCCTTACTTCAATTACTACTGCTCCACCTGCTCTTCCAACAGCCTGCATACCCATTGAACCAAATAAATACGGTAGCATTCCACCTATAAGTAAACCAGCAACAACAAATGGGTTTGATAAATCAAAAGTAACAACAACACCTTCTAACGCGGATCCTTTTACAGTAGAAAAATATTTAATATCTTCTGTATAGGCTGCAAATAAAACAAGAGCTCCTAAACCAGCTGAACCTATGGCGTAACCCTTTGTTACTGCTTTTGTAGTATTGCCAACGGCGTCCAAGGCATCAGTGGTTTTTCTAACACTTTTAGGAAGCTTGGCCATTTCAGCTATACCTCCAGCATTATCTGTAACTGGACCATAAGCATCTAGAGCGACAACCATACCAGTTAAGGCTAACATTGCTGTTACAGCGATAGCGATCCCAAATAGACCTGCAAGCTCATTAGTATACAAAATTCCTGCGACTATTATTAAAGCTGGTATTGCTGTCGCCTCCATTGATATTGCTAAACCTTGAATAACATTTGTTCCATGACCTGTTGTAGAAGACTGTGCTACTGATTTTACAGGTCGATAATTTGTACCTGTGTAATATTCTGTAATCCAGATTAGAAGACCTGTAATAATAAAACCTACTACTCCGCAAATATATAAATCCATTCCAGAAAAAATTTTACCATCATTATTATAATTAGTTGATAATCCCACAATTGAGTCAGTTACAGGGTATAATATTATAAGTGATGTTACAGCCGTAACAATAAAGCCTTTATAAAGAGCTCCCATAATATTTTTACTTTTACCAAGTTTAACAAACCAAGTCCCAATTATAGAAGTAAGTATACAAGCCCCACCAATTGCTAATGGATAGATCATTAAATTAAAATCTTGAGGAAAAAATATTGATGATAGAACCATTGTTGCAACAATAGTAACTGCGTATGTTTCAAAAAGATCAGCAGCCATCCCGGCACAATCTCCAACGTTATCACCTACATTGTCAGCTATAACAGCAGGGTTTCTAGGATCATCTTCCGGAATTCCAGCCTCTACTTTACCTACTAAATCTGCTCCAACATCAGCACCTTTAGTAAAAATACCTCCACCTAGTCTTGCAAAAATAGAAATTAAAGAAGCACCAAACCCTAAGGCTACTAAAGCGTTGATAATTTCTCTGCTATCAACTTTTAAAGAAACTAAAATTATATAATAAATTGTAATTGATAATAAAGCTAAACCGGCAACTAACAGACCTGTTATAGCACCTGATTTAAAAGCAATAGTAAGCCCTGATTGTAAACTTGTTCTAGCTGCTTCAGCAGTTCTTACATTAGCTTGAACAGATATTAACATTCCAACATAACCAGCTACACCAGATAAAAAAGCTCCAATAAAATAACCTAATCCAACTAAGTAACTGAAAAAATAAGTAACTATCGCAAGAACAATAATTCCAACAATAGCTATAGTTTTATATTGTCTATTTAAATATGCTTTGGCTCCGATTTGTATCGCTTTTGCAATTTCTTGCATACGAGAGTTACCTGCACTAGATGAAATAATTTGACCAGACAATAAATAACTATAAGCAACAGCTAAAATTCCTGTAAAAGATATTAGGTAAAGTAATTCTAAATAATTTGTCATTTGTATTGGGCATAAATGCCAAATAAAAGTTAAAAACGCAAGCTAAACTTCAAAAAATTACAATAATAAATATTATTTTCTTATTTGTTTTGCCATTTTATCTAAAATTGCGTTTAAATATCCAATTTGTATTTTCTCTAAAAAGTACTCAGAAGCCTGTAAATACTCGTTAATTATCACTTTGGTTGGCGTATTATGCTTAAACATTAACTCAAAAACGCCTGCAAAAAGTATTATTTTTAATAACTTGTCAGTTTTAGCTAGATCTATATCCTCTGATAAACGTTCATTTACTATCTCTTCTATTAAATCTGTGCGCTCTAAAGTACCTGTAACCACATCTTTGATAAATTTTTTATACTGATTTTTAGGATAATCAATTTCTACATCTGGATTCATCAAAGAATTATAGATTTTTTGTATAACTTTTATTCTTGGAGAATTATTTTTAGATTTTTTTTGGTCCATTATTTAAAATTGATATTACAGCTCTTGCAGCTTCAGAACCTTTATTAGGTTTTTTTGAACTTTGTTTATTGCTTCTTTCAATAGCTTGTTTCATATTAAAAGCAGTAATTATGCCGTTTCCAATTGGTTTATTATAATCAACAGATAATCTTAAAATTGAATTAAATGTAGAGGAACAAATTAAATCAAAATGGGGAGTTTGACCTTTAATCACACAGCCTAATGCAATGAATCCGTCAAAACTTTTGATATTTTTTCTAATTGCAATTGGAATTTCAAAAATTCCTGGTACATCAATTTTACTTATTGAAAACTTTGAAACGGATAATTTTGTGTTTACGTTATGAGTTAGGTTAGCCGATATATCTTTATAATAGTTTGAGTTCACTATAAGAATTTTTTTCATTTAATAATTACCTGTTTTTTAATCTTTAAACCAAACCCTTCTAGGCCTATAATTTTTTTTCTACTTCTAGAAACTAAAGACATATTTTTTACTTTTAAATCTTTGATTATTTGAGCTCCAATTCCATAGTACCTGAGAGTATTAATATTATTATCACTTATTGTATTGGTGTTATTAATAATTAATAGTAAAAAATTTTTATATTTTGATAGTAATTTTAGTGATTTTTTAATCTGGATATCCTTTAATATGTTTTTAATATTTAACTTAGTAGAGAGCACTCTTACTGCAGTTATTTTATTAGGACTTAATATACCTTTCGTAATTGCAAAATTAATACTATTTTCAAGTTTATTTTTGTAGGTATAAGTTTGAATTTTTCCAAAATGATTAAGCAGGACTGTTCTTGAATTAATTCTTGAAATAAGTTTTTCATATTTTAGTCTGTAAGAAATAATATCTTCTATTGATGCTAATTTAATTTTATGCTTCTTTGAAAATTTAAACAGATCATTTAATCTCGCCATTCGACCGTCTTCATTCATTACTTCACAAATTACTGAACTTGGATTAAGTCTGGATAGCTTTGATATATCTACGGAAGCTTCAGTATGTCCAGCTCTTTCTAAGACACCCCCTTGTCTTGCTACGAGAGGAAAGACATGCCCTGGAGAAACAATATCATTCTTTTGCGCATTAACGTTTATTGCAGTCTTAATTGTTTTAGCTCTATCATGAGCAGAAATTCCTGTAGTAATACCTTTTTTAGCTTCAATAGAAACTGTAAAAGCTGTTTGCATTCTTGATTTATTATTAGGAGACATCAAAGGTAATTTTAAAGTATCTATTTTTTTTTTTGTAAGAGCTAAACAAATCAGGCCTCTCCCATGCTTTGCCATAAAATTAATAATTTTTGAATTACATTTTGATCCTGGTATGACTAAATCTCCTTCATTTTCCCTATCCTTATCATCAACTAAAATAAACATTTTACCTTTTTTAGCATCTTGAATAATTGAGGAGATTTTTGAGAACTTATAAGACATATTAGTTAGAATATTTATATATATATTTACCAAAAATATCTAACTCAACATTTACTGCGTCATTAATTTGAATATTTTTAAGATTAGTTAATTCTAAAGTGTGTGGTATTATATTAACTTCAAAAAAATTTTTTAAAACTTTAGAAATTGTTAGTGATACACCATTGATAGAAATTGATGCTTTTTCTACTATATAATTATTAAATCTCTTATTATCTAATTTCAATTTTACAAGCCATGTTTTATTAATGATAGTTATATTTTTAACCTTAGCAACTGCATCTACATGCCCTTGGTTAAAATGACCAGATATTCTTTCACCATAAACTAAAGATTTTTCAAGATTTATAATTTGATTTTTTTTAACAGATTTAAAATTAGATCTTTTCAAAGTTTCTTTCGAAATATAAAAATTAATTATTTTTTTTTTAATTTTAGTAATTGTTAAACAGACACCATTGCAAGATACAGATGAACCTAGATCTTTTTGTGCAAATTTTAAATCAGTCTCAATACCTATAAGCATACTATGTGTACCTTTTTTTATTGATTTTACTTTCCCTGTTTTGAAAATTATTCCATTAAACATAACTAAAATTCTATTTTATAAAGACTATCATTGTTTAAATTAACATTAATTTTTTTTTTTAACTTAATTTTTTTGAGGTATTTAATAGAAACGTTATTTAATCCCTTTGTTTTTAATTTTTTGCTATTTTGTAACACATACAAATTATTTAATAATTTAAATTTAATTAGTGTGTTTAAAAAAGTAAGTCCCGTTTCAAAAAAAGGCCTGAAATAACCCAAATTGTATATACGACTGAGCATTAATATAAAATCATTTTTAGAATTTAATGATTTTATAAATAAAACTTTTACACCTTTTTTCTTAAAATAACTTATTTTTTTTTTATTTTCTTTGTAAGTTATTATAAATGTTTTTCTTTTTTTAATCATGTCGAATATTAGTAAATTTTTTTTTAGTTTTAATTTAAGATCAATTATAAATAAATCTGGTTTATTATTATTTAATCCTTCTATCCTGCAATTAAGTAGTGAATTATCCTTGTTTATAGATTTTGATGTAGAAAAAATACAATCACTTCTTGATCTCAATAAGTGAGTTATTTTTTTTGATGTTTTATCCGTAATCCATTTAGATTTTCTGTTAATTGTAAAATAATCTTTTGAAATTGCAATTTTTGATGTGACAAAAGGCAGTCTAAATTTTTTATTATAAAAATAACTTGAATAAAAATTTTTAAAATTATCTATTTTAATTAATCCTGTCTCTATTTTGTTTTTTTCAAGAATTTTTTTTGCTTTTTTGTGTGTTCTTGTATCTGGATCTTCAAACGCATAAAAAACTTCTTTTATCTTTTTTTTTATAATTACGTTTACACAGGGAGGGGTTAAACCGTAATGAGTACATGGTTCTAGAGTAGTGTAAAGGGTAGAACCTGATAGATTTTTTCCGTTAATTAATGCGTTAAATTCTGCATGAGGTCTACCATTTATTGAAGTTACACCTGAGGAAATTACTGAATTGTTTTTTACTACAATTGTTCCTACAGAAGGATTTAACTTAGTTTTTCCTAAATTCCTTTCAGCTATTCTAAATGCAAGATTTAAATAGTATTTATGATTTGTTGTCATCTAGATCGCCAACAAATTGTTCAAAATCTTTAGCTTCTTTAAAATTTTTGTAAACAGAAGCAAAGCGAACATAAGCAACTTTATCAAGATAAGACAAACCTTCCATAATAAATTTACCAATTGTAGGAGTTGGCACTTCACTTTCACCAAGTCCCTCAACTTTCATTACTATTTTTGAAATAAAATTTTCAATAGTATCAGAGTCTATTGGTCTTTTTCTAGTAGCTATTCTTACTGATTTAGAAAGCTTTTCTCTATCAAATGGTTCACGCTTACCATTACCTTTAATTACGGTCAATTCTTGGAACTGAATTCTTTCAAAAGTAGTAAATCTCATTCCACCATGACAAGTACACATTCTCCGTCTTCTAACAGCTGTACCTTCTTCACAGGGTCTTGAATCTACGACAGATGTATCTTTTTCTCTACAAAATGGACAAAGCATAAATTTATTTAATTTCCATATATAGGAAAAGCAGAACAAAGATCAATAATTTCTTTTTTAACTTCATTTTCTATTTTTGAATTGTCTGATTTGTTCTCGCTTAAACCTTTAATAACTTTATGAATTAAATCTGCAACTAATTTAAATTCCACTTCTTTAAAACCTCTCGTAGTACATGCGGGTGTTCCTAATCTAATTCCAGAGGTTATAAAAGGGCTTTCCGTATCAAAAGGAATCCCATTTTTATTACAAGTTATATTAGCTCTTCCTAATGAAGCTTGCGCATCTTTTCCGGTAACTTTATATGATCTTAAATCTAGAAGCATAAGATGTGTGTCTGTACCACCTGAAAAAATTTTAAAACCTTTTTCAGATAATCTCTCTGATAAAACTTTGGCATTTTTAATCACATTTTTTGTATAAGTTTTAAAATCATTAGATAAAGCTTCTTTGAAACAAACAGCCTTGGCAGCTATCACATGCATTAGTGGTCCACCCTGTAGACCAGGAAAAATTGCACTGTTAAATTTTTTAGCTAACTCCTCATTATTTGTTAAAATGATCCCACCCCTTGGGCCTCTCAAAACTTTATGTGTTGTGGAAGTTACGACGTCAGCATACTCTGTAGGATTAGGATAGGCTCCACCTGCAACTAAACCAGATAAATGTGCCATATCAACTAATAAATATGCCCCTACTTTATCACATATCTCTCTAAATTTTTTAAAATCAATAATTCTTGAGTAAGCACTTCCACCTGCAATTATAAGTTTCGGTTTATTTTGTACGGCAATTTTTTCTACGGCGTTATAATCAATTAAACCTGTTTTATTATCAACTTCGTAATGAAGTGCATTAAACCATTTACCAGATTGAGCTGGTTTCGCTCCATGGGTCAAGTGTCCTCCAGAATTTAAACTCATCGCTAAAGTAGTATCTCCTGGTTTTAAAAGTGCTAAATAAACTGCGCCATTCGCTTGAGCACCAGAGTGTGGTTGTACATTTGCAAATTTGCAATTAAATAGTTTTTTTGCACGTTCAATAGCTAAATTCTCAGAAACATCCACGTGTTCACATCCGCCATAATATCTTTTTGAAGGATAACCTTCGGCATACTTATTTGTTAACACTGAGCCTTGAGCCTCTAAAACAGCTTTTGATACAATATTTTCGGATGCAATTAATTCAATATGATTTTGTTGTCTTAAAAATTCATCTCTGATTGAATTATAAAGTTCTTTATCAGCATCTTGTAGTTTCAATTTAAAAAAACTATTTAAATATTTATCTAATTTTATTACCGACATTATATTTTTTTAATCCTTTTTAAGTGTCTACCACCTTCAAACTTAGTTTTTAAAAATAATTCTACTAATTTTAACGATAAACTTTTTTTTGTTAATCTAGCCCCTAAAGTAATTATATTAGCATTATTGTGTTGTCTAGACAATCTAGTAGACTTTAGATTATAGCAAACAGCCGCTCTTATATCTTTGATTTTATTAGCACTTATTGCCATACCCGTGCCAGAACCACAAACCAGTATTCCAATATCACTTTTTTTAGCCTTGACTCGCTTTGCTAGCCTTTTTGCATAATCTGGATAATCCACTGATTTGTTTTCATATGGACCTAGATCAAAAATTGATACGTGTTTATTTATGAGATGATCTTTAATTGTTTCTTTTAAATCATAACCAGCGTGATCTGAAGCGATACAAATTTTTTTAAATAGAAAATTCAATTTAATTAAATTTATAATCTAACACACATGCTACAAGATGAATTCTATTCTCTTCACCCCCATTAAAAGCATTGTGATACTTAGTATTATTTGTAATCCAAACTGATCCGTCAGCTGGCATATGTTTTGCAACATTATCAATTACCATTAAACAACCCGGATTAGTAATAATTGGAATGTGTAATCTTGGTTCTGGATCTCTATGCCAACTCAAAGTTGATCTTGGTTCTTTTAATAAAATTCTTAATCTTCCTATTTTATATTTAGAAGTAAGTTTATCAAAGACTTCCTTAAAATAAGTATTTTCATAATCAGGAACAAATTCTGAATAAGCTGACTCATCAATACTTGCATCTCTGGAAACTTCTTTTCCTGATCTATCAGGTAGCGTCCAGTATAATCCTCTAGATTTATTACCTTTCACAGAGTCAGGATCTCCTGGTATTCTAGTTAAACATATTGCACCAAAGTGTGATATGCCACCACCATCATCAAATTTTTTAGTTTGAATAATTTGTTTATAAGCTTTTTGTAATTTTAAAATATCAAATTTAATATTTTGTTTCTGAAAATCATTAAAATCTAAAATCTTTTCTTCTCTTTTTAAATCTAAATTTAATACGTTTTCTGTATCTGTGCTCATGTTTTATTGTTATTTATCTTTTTGTAAGATATATTTGTATAATAGTTTTGTCGCATATTAAAATTAAATTAAATCATGATTACAGGTAAATATCCAAATTTAAGACTTCGTAGAAGCCGAAAATACAGCTGGTCTAGAAGATTAGTCCAAGAAAACAACCTTTCCGTTAATGATTTAATTTTACCAATATTTTTAATTAATGGGAAAAACACATGTCAAAATATTAAAACAATGCCTGGTGTCTATAGATATACAATAGACAAACTAGGTGGAATAGTCAATAAGGCTATTAAGTTTGGCATACCTATGATTGCTTTATTTCCATCCGTTGCTAAAAAAAATAAAAATTTTTTAGGAACAGATGCGTTAAATGAAAATAATTTGGTTTGTAAGGCTATAAGATTTATTAAAAAAAGATTTAAAAATAAAATAGGCATCATGTGCGATGTAGCTTTAGATCCTTATACATCACACGGACATGATGGTTTAGTAAAAGCTGGTTATGTTTTAAACGATGAGACAATTGAAATATTAATTAAACAATCAATACTACAAGCTCAAATGGGCTGCGATGTAATTGCTCCCTCAGATATGATGGATGGAAGAATTGGAAAAATACGAAATGCCTTAGATAAAGAAGGCTTTCAAATGATACAAATACTTTCTTATGCTGCTAAATACGCTTCAAATTTTTATGGACCTTTTAGAGATGCAGTCGGGTCAACAAATTCACTAAAAAGTGATAAAAAAAATTATCAAATGGATTTTAGAAATGACTCTGAAGCATTAAGAGAAGTATCTCTAGATGTTAAAGAAGGTGCTGACATAGTCATGATAAAACCAGGAATGCCCTATCTAGATATAATAAAAACAATTAAGGAAAATTTTAAAATACCAGTGTTTGCTTATCAAGTATCTGGAGAATACAGCTTGTTAAAACACGGTATTAAAAAAGGACTAATAAATGAAGACTCAATAATTGAAAGTTTGTTCTCATTTAAAAGGGCTGGTGCTTCAGCGATTGTTACATATTTTGCTCTCGAAATAGCTAAAAAGTTAAAAAATTAATTAAAGTAATTTTCTAAAATAACTCTAGATCTTGGAAATGGAATATTATTTGGCAAAAAAAATCTATTTAGAATTAAATTTCTTGTAAAATATAATGATTTTCTAATTAATTTTTTTGAGATTGCCTCGGGCGTTTTTTTTGAAATTAAATATGTTGGAACCTCATAATTGTATCCATCTATATTAATTTTTTTTATTTCAGTATCATTTTTATCTATAGCGGTTAGGTTACGTAGATTAGTGTCATAACCTAAATCTTTAATTAGATTTAACTCAAAAAAACATACAAAATAATCCAGTTATCTAAATTAATAGAGTTTATTAATTCTTCAAATGAGTTATATATTTTTTTGTTAGGCTGGCCTTCAGGTAATAAAACATTTAATAATGAACAAATTGAAATAAGGGCAGTAGTTCTTTCTTTATCATTAAAATACAATGGTGATACAGGTTTTATAAGTTCTGTTTTAAAATAACCAATTTTATTTTCGTTTTTTGAAGAATGTATAGCAAAAAGTTTGTTAGATATTTGTAAGTAATTTCTAATTTTTCTTGAGTTACCCCCGTAAACAATTCCATCAATTTTACCTTTTTTTTCTGTAAATACATGAATAATGCTTCCGTTTTCACGAAATTTCCTTTTGGACAATAAATAACATTCATCTTCCCAATTCATATTTTTAAAATTTTCAATAACTTAAAAGCAGCATTTTGTTGCGCTTTTTTTTTTGAAGAGCCAGTTCCCAATAATTTCTTTGAATTAGGTATCTGGACTTCTGTTTTAAAAACTGGCTGATGTTGAGGTCCTGTTTTTTTAAAAAATACGTACTTTGGCAATTCCTTAAATTTTTTCAGACTATATTCTTGCAATTGAGTTTTAGAATCTATTAAAGTTATTATTGATTTATCTAGATATGAGTGCCAAAAATTTAAAATAAATTTTTCTGCTGCTTTTAAACCACCATCCAAATAAATAGCTCCTACTATGGCCTCTAAACAATCACTAATTATCTTATTTGCAGATCTATCAAGATCTTTATGTGATTTACTTAAATATAAATATTTTTTTAAATTTAACTTTCTTGCAATTGATGAACAAGTTTTTTTGTTAACTAAATTTGCAAACTTTTTATCAATGGTTCCTTCTTTTTCGCTAGGAAATTTTTCCAGCAATTTTTGAGAAATTATGAGACCCAAAACTCTATCTCCTAAAAATTCTAATTTTTCATTATTTGAAATATTATTAAAACTTTTATGCGTTAAGGATTGTGACAATAAAGATTTATTTTTAAAAGTATATTTTATTATTTTTTCAAAATTCTTAATTTTATCTACCATTATAATTTTTTTAACAATCTTTCTAATCTAAAAGAATTATTCAAATTCCATATCTTTAATAAACTTCCCTTTATTGTATCATTAGAAAAGAAAATAATTTTTGCATTTCCAACTAAGTTGACATTATTTACGTAGCCAACACTATTTAAATATCTGCTATCTTTAGAACAATCTCTATTATCACCGAGTAAAAAATAATGATTTAAAGGGACTTCGTATTTTTCCGTATTTTGAATTGATCCACTTTTTTTGTATACAGCAAGATGCTTTATACCATTAGGAAGTGTTTCTATGAAGGTATTTGTATCTATGTCAGATGATCCGCATCTTATTATATCAGAATTATCAATTTTTTCTTTGCTAACTCTTTTTTCATTAATAAATAAATCCCCGTCAATGAATTGAACTGTATCACTTGGTAATCCTATTAATCTTTTTATATAATCTGTTCTATTGTCAGTTGGCGTTTTGAAAACTACTAAATCTCCTCTTTTAGGAGTTTTTGAAAAAAAACGATTAGATGAAAAATTTGGACTGAAAGGAAAAGAATGTTTACTAAAACCATAGCTATATTTAGCAACAAAAATTCGATCTCCAATTAATAATGTAGGTTCCATTGATGATGAAGGTATGTAAAATGGTTGAAACAGAAGTGATCTAATTATAATAGCTATAAGAAGAGCAACCAGAAGTGTTTTAATATTGTCATAAATTATATATAAAAATCTTTTTTTAATCATTGAGATATAGTTACAAAAGCAACCGCATATTTTTTTTCATCAGAAAGTGATAAAGAAATTTTATATTCCTTTTTAATTTTATTTCTTACTTTAGTTTTTGTTTTTCCGTTTAATTCAATAAATGGTTTACCATTTTTTTCATTTAGTACAATTATTTCGTTGAAACTTATTCCGGCGGAGATACCAGTTCCTAAAGCCTTAGAGAAAGCCTCCTTGGCTGCAAATCTTTTTGCGTAACAATTATTTGAGTTAATTGATTTTGAACATTTTAAGATTTCGACTTTATTGAATAGTCTATTAAGTATTTTTTTATTCTTAAGCAGTTTCTTAATTCTGTTTATATCAACAATATCCGTACCAATTCCATATATTTTCATGAATTAATAATTTTTTTAAAAGATTTTATTGAATTAGATAATCCTACGAAAATAGCTTCTCCGATTAAGAAGTGACCGATATTAAATTCTTTAATTCCTTTTAATCTTGATAAGATTTTCGCTGAAAAAAATGTTAATCCATGGCCCGCGTGAATTTCAAGCCCTAGCTTGTTACCTAATTTTATAACATTTTTAATTTTACTTAATTCCCTTTTATAATATTTTTTTTTATTGATCAGATTACACAATTTGCCAGTATGAATTTCAACACAGTCTGCATTTAACTTTTTAGATTCCTGCAAATCTTTAATACTGGGTTCAATAAATAATGTGACTCTTGATTTATTCGTTTTTAATTTGTTTATAATAATCTTTAAAAAATTTTTATTATAATTTAGATTTAAACCTCCCTCTGTTGTTATTTCTTTTCTTTTTTCAGGCACTATACAGACAAAAGGAGGTTTACTTTTTAAAGCTATTTTTAACATTTCCTTTGTAGCTGCTATTTCTAAATTTAAAGGTATTTTTAATCTTTTTATAATCTGTTTAAGATCTTGCTCATTAATGTGCCTTCTATCTTCTCTTAAGTGAATTGTGACAGAGTCAGCGCCATTTTTTTCTGCTATTAATGCTGCTCTTAGTGGACTGGGATATTTTTCACCTCTAGCATTTCTTACTGTTGCAACATGGTCTATATTTACACCCAATCTAATTCTTTTCATTAAAGGTTTCTGCTTCCAGGTTTTACTGGTTTTATTAAGGAAAGATCTTTAGGCAAATTATCTTTAGTAAAAGTAGGAATTTCTAATTTTACTTGTGATATTATTCTATTTTCAATTTTTGATTTATCACTTGATCTATCAATAATACAGGCAAAACCAACCACTAATCCTTTATTAGCCGTAACTAATTTTGAACATTCAAGACTGGATTTACCAGTAGTAATGACATCTTCAATAATTAGAACATTTGCATTTTCTTTAATTATAAAATCTCTTCTTAATTTAAAATCTCCATTTACTCTTTCAGAAAAAATTGTTTCTTTGTTCAAAATTTTACCAATTTCATAACCAATTAATATTCCTCCCATTGCTGGAGATAAAATTAAGTCAAATACTGGAAATTCCTTATCAATTTTTTCAGCAAGAGATTCGCAAATTTTTTTTGCTTTATTGGGTTTACTCATTAATTGTGCGCACTGAATGTACTTTGAACTGTGTAAACCAGATGAAAGTATAAAATGACCCTCAATTAAAGCGTTAGCTTCTTTTAAAATTTTCAAAGATTCTTCTAATGAAAGCATTTTTTTTCTGTTTATGTCTTATTATTTTAAAATTTAAATTACTTTGCTTTATTTGACTTATCAAGTTTGTAAAACTTTTCAAATCCTTAATTTGAAGATCTATAGAAAACTTGTAATAATCATCTTTTCTGTCAACCAGTTCTACATTAATTATATTTCCTTTATTTAATCCTATTAAATAGCAAATATTTCCTAGAGCACCTGGTTTGTGAGGTAAATCAACTTCAATTGTGCTAGAATAATTTTTTTCAGTATTTTTGGTATTTTCCAAAGATTTGTCTTGCCAATATCTCCTTATTGCTGCTCTTGCTTTACCTGTTTTTGTAGAACTTAACCAATGTAATGACGGGGAAGCATTTTTTGATGTTAGTATTTTGACCATATCACCATTTTTTAAAATACTCTGTAAGGTTTTTTCAGTTCCATTTACTAGACATCCGATAGCGCTGTCTCCAATTTTAGTGTGTACAGCATATGCAAAATCAATTGGTGTTGCATTTATAGGTAATTTAATAACAGCTCCTTTAGGCGAGAAGCAAAAAACATTTTCTTGAAACATTTGTAATTTTGTAAATTCGTAATAATGTTCAGGACTATTTCCAGTTTCAATGATTTCAACTAAATCTCTTAACCAATCATATTCTTTCCATGATAAATCTGAAAATTTTTCAGATGATTTGTATTTCCAATGAGAAGCAATTCCACGCTCTGCAAATTCATGCATTTCAAAGGTTCTTATTTGTATTTCAATTCGATTTTTTCTTGGACCAATCACCGAGGTATGTATTGACTTATACTTATTAATTTTTGGTGTAGAAATATAATCTTTGAATTTACCAGGTATAGTTGAAAACTTACTGTGAAATATGCCTAATGTTTTGTAACAATCTTCCATGTTTTTTACGATTATTCTAAAACCAATAATATCTGTTAGTTGTTCTAATGATACTTTTTTATTTTGTATTTTTCTCCAAATTGAAAAAGGGGTTTTTTCTCTTCCAGTTATAGTTGCTTCAATTCCATTTTTTTTTAATAGTTCAATTAATTCAACCGAAACAGATTTGAAAGTATCATCTCTATTATTTTTAATAAACTGTAACCTTTCTAAAATAAGATCTCTTGCTGGTTTGTTTAAAACCGCAAATGACAAATCTTCTAATTCATCTCTAATTCTATTCATGCCCATTCGATCTGCTAGTGGAGCATAAATTTCCATCGTCTCTTTAGCTTTGCGTATTATCTTATCTTTATCCTTAACAAAATTAATAGTACGCATATTATGTAATCTATCTGCTAACTTAACTAGCAAGACTCTTATGTCTTTTGAAGTAGCCAAAATTAGTTTTCTAAAATTTTCTGCTTTCGAAGAATCACTAGAAGCTTTATCTTCAAGTGCAGATATTTTGGTAACACCATCAACTAGATTTGCTACTTCTTCACCAAATTCTTTTTTAACACTTTCATAAGTAACTTTAGTGTCTTCAATTGTATCATGCAGTAATCCTGTGGTAATTGTAGCACTATCTAGTTTTAGTTCTGTTAAAATTTTAGCAACAGCTACGGGATGAATTATATAAGGTACCCCTTCCTCTCTTTTTTGATTTTGGTGTGCTTCTAGTGCAAAATTATATGCCTTTTTAACTGAGTCTGAATTTAAAAACTTATTATATGTCTTAATTTGATCAATTAATTCATTGTTGTTAATCATGTATTAATAATAACATTTTTATTCAATCTTGTAATCTCAATCCTAGATTTTTGATCAAGTTTATTGATTAAAAATTTAACATTTTTCTTTAAAATTGGATGAACCCATTCCGAGTCTATTTGGAAAATCGGATAAAGAACAAAATTTCTTAAATGACACTTTTCATGTGGTATTTTAAGGTTTTTTTTGTCAATTATTAAACCATTAAAATCGATAATATCAATATCGCAAACTCTTGGATCATTTTTTTTAGCCTCAGTTCTTCCGATTTTTTTTTCTATCAATTGAATTTCATTTATTAATACATTTTCATTATCATTGTAATTAGCTGATATGCCAATATTTAAAAAGCAAGGTAGTTTTTTATTTGGGTATGAAGGAGTTTCATAAAAATCAGAAATTTTAATTATTTTTAACTTTGAGTCGATTAACAAATTAATTGCAATAGAAATATTTTCAAATCTATTACCAAATCTTGATTCAAGATTAGAGCCAATATTAATGTGTATCATTTATTATTTTTACTTAATAATCTAGCTTTTTCTCTATTCCAATCTCTGGTCTTTTTAACTTGCCTCTTATCATAAAGTTTTTTACCTTTTGCAACTGCAATTTCTACTTTAACTTTGCCTTTTACAAAATATAATTTCGTTGGAATTAGAGTTAAACCATCCTGATTAATTCTTCCTATAAGCTTATTAATTTCTTTTCTGTTTAACAAAAGTTTTCTATCACTTTTAGGGTCATGATTATTGTATGATGACTGTTTGTACAGAGGAATATGAGAATTAATCAAAAATAACTCTCCATTATTATCAACTGCATATGAGTCAGCTATGCTACCTTTTCCATCACGAAGAGATTTGACTTCAGAACCTTTTAAAGAGATACCGGCCTCTAATAATTCAATATAGAAATAATTAAAACTGGCTTTACGGTTTAAACAAATAATTTTTTGCCCAGACGCTACTTTTTGTTTCATTAAAGCAATTTAGCTACTTTAAGGGCTTCTGAGATTTTAGTTTTAGTTTGTTCTTGTACTTGAACAAGTGGCAACCTTACCTCTGGCGTACACAAACCCAATAATGAACCAGCATATTTTACAGGTGAAGGATTGCTTTCAATAAACATTGCTGAATGAATTGGTTGTAAAATTTTATCTAAATCGCTAGCTTTATTAATATTTTCATTACAAGCAGTTTGAAATTCTGAACAATATTTAGCTGCTATATTAGCAGTTACACTAATTGAACCCACTCCACCTCTCTTATTAAACTCAAATGCATTGTCGTCATTTCCAGTTAATTGAATAAACTCATTTCCCATGAATTTTAATTGTTGATCTACTCTATTTAAATCACCTGTAGCATCTTTTACACCTACTATATTTTTTAATTCGTATAATTTTGCCATAGTCTCAACAGTCATGTCGACCACTGACCTTGATGGAATATTATATATGATGATAGGTATTCCTACGTTGTCATTAATTTTTTTATAATGCTGGTATAAACCTCTTTGAGTTGGTTTGTTGTAGTAAGGAGTAACTATTAGCAATGCATCAGACCCGGCTTTTTCAGCAAACTTTGATAGTTCTACTGCCTCATCTGTCGAGTTTGAGCCTGTTCCAGCAATTACAGGTATTTTTGAATTACATTCTTTTACAGAAATTTCGATAATCTTTTTATGTTCAGTATGAGATAATGTTGGCGACTCGCCGGTAGTTCCTCCTGGAACAATTCCGTTTGAGCCATTATTTAAATGATAATCAATTAATTTAACGTAGTTTTCCTCGTTAAGACTGCCGTCTTTGAAAGGTGTTATTAAGGCTACAATTGATCCTTTAAGCATAAAACAATATAAGATAAATAATTCTTAACTTATGACCAATAAATTAATTAGTCTAGCTTTATTAGTATTTTTTTTAACAGCTGGATATAGTAATTCACAAGATCAGTTCCTTTTTCCTAAAAAAAAACCTTCTGTTTTTAAAAATATTGAAAAAAATATAGGAACTACTGACTTAAAAAATTTACCACAAAGAAAGCCGATAATTCAAACAGAAGCGCAGGAGAAAAAAACATTAAAAACTGATCAAGTAAAAAGGAAAATAGAAATTAAAGAAAAGGAACCAGTTTTAAAAAAAAAAGTTGAAATTATAAATGATACTAATCTTTTTATATTACCTCAAAAAAAACCAATCACTTATAAAATTCAATCTAAAGAAGTAGAAAAATCCACAGTTTTAAATCAAAAAGATTTTGAAAAAGCAAAAGAAACAATTAAATTTATTAAAGCAAGAAAATGGAATAGTGCACTTAAAAGTGCACAAAAAGTTAAAGATAGTGAATTTAGAACGCTTGTTACATGGATGCATTTAAAAACAACTCAAAATTCAGCAACTTTTAATGATTATAAAAAATTCATAGAACAAAATGAAAAATATCCACGTATAAATAGAATTAAATATCTTGCTGAAACAAAAATTTATCTAAGAAACAATTCACCCACATCTATAATTAATTGGTTTGAACGGCACCCACCGCTTGGTGGAATAGGTAAAATAAAATTAGCAGAAGCTTATCTGGAACAGAAAAAATTGGATAAAGTCGAAAGATTAATTAAAGATGGTTGGATAACTGCTGATATACCTAAAAATGACTTGGGTTATTATAGAGCTAAATTTAAAAAATTTTTAACTACAGAAGATCATATTAAGAGAGCAGATCATTTAGCTTGGGAAAGAAAATATTGGGATTTAAAAAGAATGTTAAAATATTTACCTGGTGATGAAAGAGCTTTATATAATGCTCGACAAATTTTAATGAGCAATTCATATGGTGTAGATAATGCAATATCTAAAGTGCCTAACCATCTTAAATCAGATACAGGATTAGAATATGATCGACTGAGATGGAGAAATAGAAGAGGAAGATTAGAGGGGTCTTTAGAAATTCTATATAAAAATTCTAATAGAACAGAAGCACAAATGGTAAGGCCAGATAAATGGTGGGAACAAAGAAAAAGTGTTACAAGATCTTTAATTTATAAAAAAAGATATAAGACTGCTTATAAGATATCTAGTGAACATGCTTTATCTGCTGGAGCTGATTTTGCAGAAGCGGAATGGCTTTCTGGTTGGATTGCTTTAACTTTTTTAAAATCACCAGAATATGCGATTAGTCATTTTGAAAATTTTTACAATAACGTGGGATATCCAATAAGTTTAGCGCGGGGTGCTTACTGGTTGGGTACTACTTATAAAAATTTAGGTGATAAAAATTTATCATTTAAATATTTTAATGAAGGAGCAAAATTTCCAATGACTTACTATGGCCAATTATCTTTTAATGAAATCAAACCTGGAGAAAACTTCGAATTAATAGATGAGTCAAGTTTTAACAAAGATTATGAAAAAGAATTTAAAAAAAACAAACTTATTAATCATGTGATTTTACTTACTGAACTAGATGCATCACAACTTTCAAAGGACATTATAAAATATTTAGCAACTCTAGATATTGAAAACGGTAGCGAGGTATTGGCTGCTAAATTAGCAACTGAAGTAGAAAGATATGATTTTGCAATTCAAATTTCTAAACAAGCATCTTATGAAAAAAGATTTTATAATAAATATAATTATCCAATAATTAATACACCTAAAACTATAAATAATAAAATAATGCCTAATCCAGAAGTTGTACTTGCAATAATTCGTCAAGAAAGTGAATTTGATAGAAGGGCAAATAGTTGGGCTGGTGCTAGAGGAATGATGCAGCTAATGAAATATACTGCTAAGATTGTCGCCAAACAAGCTAAGCTACCATACAGCATAAGTAGACTTACAAAAGATCCTGAATATAATATCAAATTAGGCTCTTACTATTTTAATTCACTAATGGAGGACTATAATGGCATTTTCCCATTTGCAATAGCTGCATATAATGCTGGTCCCAATAGAGTTAAAACTTGGAGAAAAATAAATGGTGATCCTTCAAAAGGTCAGCTCTCTTATGTTAATTGGATTGAATTAATTAGATTTAAAGAAACTAGAAATTACGTTCAAAGAGTTTTAGAAAATATTAACGTCTATAAATATATGCTAAGTAAAGAACCCGTAAAAATTGACAGTTTCTTTAACTAATTTTTGGCGGAAGAGGAGAGATTCGAACTCTCGGTACGATGTTACTCGTACGGTTAGTTAGCAACCAACTGGTTTCAACCGCTCACCCACTCTTCCATTTTTACCAAGCTAATTTAGTACTATTTATTAATCAATTACTTTATAAATCAATCAAAAAAATGGTCAAATGAAGAAAAATTTATTTAAAGGTTCATTATTTACTGTTGGAGCCTCTCTTTGGTGGGGTGTAATAGGTGTAATATATTTTAAATTTGTTTCTTTTGCCTCTGCTTTAGAATTATCAATACATAGAACTATTTGGACCGCATTATTATTAGCAATAACAACAACTTATTATTCTAAATGGGATGAGTTCAACAAGATAATAAAGAAAAAAATTAATATTTTTATTTTGCTTATCACAGGACTTTTAATCTCAATAAATTGGCTTACCTGGTTATATGCTGTTCAAACTAACAATCTTTTAGATGGTGCACTTGGTTATTATATTTTTCCTATATTGAGTGTTTTTTTTGGAATCGTTTTTTTAAAAGAAAATTATAATAAAAATCAGGTTATTTCTATTTTTCTAGTTATTATTGCATTAATTTACTTATTGATAAAATTAGGGGAAGTTCCATGGATTGGGATTACTGTAGCGATTACATTTAGTTTATACGGTTTAATAAGAAAGAAAGTGAAAGTTTCATCAGATATAGGATTGTTAATTGAAACACTATTAATTACACCAATTGCCATAGTTCTTTTCATTTATCTTGTTAATCTTAATATAAATATTTTCTCTGTTAATGAACCAGTTTTATCTTTTTATCTATTCTGGGCTGGACTTATGACATTAATTCCTCTTTTTTGGTACACAAAAGGATTTAGTCTAATAGGTATTGGACCAGCTAGTATGATTTTTTTCTTAACTCCTACTGCACAATTTTTTTTAGGATTATTTTATTTTAATGAGCCCCTAATTTTAGATAAATTAATTTCATTTATATTTATTTGGATAGCTGTAATAATTTATTTAAATGAATTACGTAAAGAATAAATCAAAATCATTAAAAAAGGTACAATCAACGATAAAGAAAATGAAACAAAAAGTAAGTTTGTTTTAATTAAAACAGA
>Ga0233444_10001738_pt1 | contig 24058 bp, 19 predicted proteins | sample SI_124_October20_6_FD_182792 | JGI IMG/M metagenome (GOLD analysis project Ga0233444, IMG submission 182792) | Seawater microbial communities from Saanich Inlet, British Columbia, Canada - SI_124_October2016_10_MG | ecosystem: Environmental > Aquatic > Marine > Inlet | place: Canada: British... | reverse complement strand
CTCCAAAACTCATCAGACATTTCGGCTTTATAAGTGTACTCAATAACCCTTCTTAAGGGCTTATCAAATGGACTCACAGTGACATGAGATGCCTCTTTGTTATACCACATCCATCGAACTTTAGAATTAGTAACATATTGAGAAACCTCATCTTTCCATAATTTTCTAGATACTTTTGGAGCTTTTTTGTCAAATCCAGATATCTCTTCTTCATATCGAGCTCTAAAGTATTTACCCGTATTGTCGCCCGAAGTAATATTGAAGGTGAAAAATCGAAGTTGACCTTCTTTAGTGTTGTACATTTTTGTTTTCTTTTGAACTCCAGCTTGAAATTTTTCATTCTTGCCTTTCTCAACAGAAATAATTCTTGATTGAATAACTTGACCAAACGTCAACGTTGCCGACAATAAAAATAGTAGTGAAAGTAATTTTTTCATTTTAAAATAAATTATAGTTTATAACTGTAAAACTATGAAAAATTTATTTTAGTTGCAAATCACAACTTAACTTATTTACCCATTGTCAGTAGCGGTTGTGGGAATTGGTCTCCCAAAAAAATTAAAAAAAGATTGGAATGAATTACCTAATTAACCTTATAACTTCATATTCATATTGAGTATTCACTCGAATAGGGGCAAAAGAACTTGTGGTAAAATAACTGGTTCGCTTTGCATTCAAATAAAGTCCAGTTTTCTTTTCGTGATATTCGTTTACAATAAGGCTATATCGCCCTTTAAAAAGCACTCCTGTAGCCTTCAATAAGAAGGTTTTGGTGTCAAAATAAAAAAACCATTGATCGACAGAATTGGGGTATCGGACCTCTAACACATTAACTTCCCAACCGTTAAATAAGGTTGTAATTCCTTTCGGTTTTAGCATGGCACTGGGATCTAATAACTTGAAAGGTTGCCAAAAAACGTATGTTGCTGCCTTTAAACTATTTTTCATTCGAAGAACTTTAGAAGAATCCAAAATTTCAACTCCATTAATTTTAAACGTAACAGAATCCTGATCCAATTTTGCGGTGAATTCATCTTCGCGCAGCTTCCAACTGAATTGGGAAGTAGCATTCTCAAAATCAATCATATGGTTTTCTACAACAGTATCCAAAACTATACCATTCGCATCAAAATGATTAATCCTCTTTTCATAAACAATCGATTTGACCTCTTTGTACTCATCACCTCCATGCGCAGCAAGTGCTTTAAGCAACAGCTCCTCTGCATTCATTTGCGCAAAACACATCAATCCAGAAATTAAAAAAAAAAAACTACTATAAAATTTAATTTTCATCTCAATACCATTTATTTAAATTGTAATAATTAATCCAATAAAAAACGCAAAACTTCTACAGCCGCTTTACTGATTTTTGTTCCCGGTCCATATACCCCTAATACTCCTAATTCAAGCAGGAATGTATGGTCTTGTGGGGGAATCACACCGCCAACAATTACTTCTATATCAGCACGGCCCAGGCGTTTGAGTTCCTCCAAAACCAGCGGAACTAGGGTTTTATGTCCAGCAGCTAAAGAAGATATCCCAAGAATATGCACATCATTTTCTACCGCTTGCTTAGCTGCTTCTTTAGGTGTTTGAAATAAGGGTCCAATGTCTACATCAAAGCCCAAATCGGCATAACTTGTTGCGATAACCTTAGCCCCTCGATCGTGACCATCTTGCCCCATTTTCGCAATCATAATTCGGGGCCTACGACCGTTTAATTCAAAAAATTGTTGGGTTAACTCCTGCCCTCTCTTAAAATCGACATCCTCTTTAATTTCCTTGGAATAAACACCTGTAAAAGTTTGTATGTTGGCCTGATAGCGGCCAAAACTCTTTTCTAAAGCAGAACTTATTTCTCCCAGTGTGGCACGAGCTCTAGCGGCTTTAATTGCAAGTTCTAATAGGTTTTCCTCAGGACTCTTATCTCGATTTAAAAGGGAAGCAGCTTGCGTCAGTGCATCCAATGCCACTTCAACTTGCTTGGTGTTACGAGTTTGCTTAAGTTCTTTTAATCGTTGAAGTTGCTGCTTCTGAACCAACTCTTGGTCTACTTCAAGATAGGTCATCAGCTCTTCTTCTTCCAACCTGTATTGATTTACACCAACAATAATATCCTGGCCACTATCAATACGGGCTTGCTTTTTTGTAGCAGATTCTTCTATGCGCATCTTTGGGATACCCGCTTCAATCGCTTCTGTCATTCCCCCGTAAGATTCAATTTCTTGAATCAAATCCCAGGCTTTATGTGCAATATCCTGAGTCAGTTGTTCTACATAATAACTCCCCCCCCAAGGATCAACAGTTTTAGTGATTTGAGTTTCTTCTCGTAAAAAAAGCTGGGTATTTCTTGCGATCCTAGCAGAAAAATCGGTCGGCAAAGCAATGGCTTCGTCCAAAGCATTGGTATGTAAACTTTGAGTTCCCCCAAATACTGCAGCCATCGCTTCAATAGTAGTTCGAGCAACATTGTTGAATGGATCTTGGGCGGTTAAACTCCAACCACTGGTTTGACAATGGGTGCGCAAGGCTAAGGATTTTTCGTTTTTAGGATTGAACTGTTTTACAAGCTTGGCCCATAACATACGGGCAGCACGCATTTTGGCAATTTCCATAAAGTGATTCATTCCAATCCCCCAGAAAAAAGAAAGTCGTGGAGCAAATTCATCAATGGTCAAACCCGCTTTGAGTCCCGTCTTGATATATTCTAGACCATCGGCAAGTGTATAGGCCAACTCAATATCTGCAGTTGCACCTGCCTCTTGCATATGATAGCCCGAAATACTAATGCTGTTGAACTTAGGCATCTTTTTCGAACTGTACTTAAAAATTTCAGAGACTATTTTAATCGAGGGTGCAGGTGGATAAACATAGGTATTGCGCACCATAAATTCTTTTAGAATATCATTCTGGATCGTTCCCGATAGGTATTCTGGGCTTACCCCCTGCTCCTCTGCGGCAACAATATAAAAAGCCATGATGGGCAATACCGCACCATTCATGGTCATGGATACGGACATTTTATCTAAAGGAATTTGATCGAATAACAGCTTCATATCTTCAACCGAATCAATAGCGACGCCTGCCTTTCCTACATCGCCCTGTACTCGTTCATGGTCACTGTCATAACCGCGATGAGTAGGCAAGTCAAAAGCAACCGAAAGTCCTTTTTGACCCATGGCTAAATTTTTCAAATAAAACGCATTGCTTTCTTCGGCAGAGGAAAATCCAGCATATTGTCTAATGGTCCACGGACGACGAACATACATGGAGCTATAAGGGCCTCTTAAAAAGGGTGGGATTCCGGCAGAAAACCCAAGATGTGATAGCGGCTCTTTTTGGGGGCTTGCAGTCTTAGGAATTGAAATTCCTTCGGCGGTTAAAAACAAGTCTGGTGCTTCGTTCTGCTTTTCTTTAGCAACAGAAGTAAGGTCCATTTTCGAAAAATCTTTACGCTTATTTTCCATAGGCTTGTTCTAATTTTTCTGATAATCGCTTGGACTGTAAGGGTTTTATTAAAGCTTGTTTCTTTATTTTTCTTTCTGGAATGTTCCTAATTGTTTTCGGGGCATCAAAATCTTGATAGCGATTTACTCCAACCAACACCAGGGCTCCAGAATCGAATAAGGCTTGTTCTTTTTGCGCAGCATGATGTACCTGTTCTTGAATTTCATGGGTTAGTAAGGAATTTAGAAAACCTCCTTTTTTCTCTATGCTTTTAAAAAGGTCCAGACACATTTCTGTAAACTCATGAGTCAATTGTTCAATATAATAAGAACCTTCAGCTGGATTTGAAACCTGATCAAAAAAGCTTTCGTTTTTCAAGATCAATAATTGATTTTGAGCAATTCGATCCCCAAATGCATTGGGAGGATTGAACGTTACATCATAGGGAAGGTTGTTTATTATATCCGCACCTCCAAGTATTGCAGCCATCATAGCCGCTGTAGAACGCAGCATATTGACATTGTAATCTTGTAGCGTAAGGTTTCGAGTAGAAGGTTCTGCAATTACTTTGAATGTAATTTTAAAATCATAAGCTGAACCAATCGAAGTAAAAACCGTTTTCAAGGCTTGAATCTTAGCGATTTCAAAAAAGTAATTACTCCCCAATGCAAGATGAAACAACACCTCAACCTCTTCTTCCCTGGCTGAATGTATTTCAGACAAATAATCTACAGCCTGACTTAGCGAAAATGCTAGTTGTTGCACGATTGTGGCTCCAGCATGCTGATGAATACGATTATCTACATACAGGCGGGTTTGAAGTTCTTTGAAACCAAACAACTGGCTCCATACTGTTAAATCTGAATGCTGATCGACAAACCAATTCCCAGTTTGTGCTAGGTTTGTGATCGGGTCAAAAAGAAAAATAACATTGGTTCTATCTTTAAAGCTAGCGTGAAGTAAATCAATGCGCTCAGCAGAAAGACCACAAGCGACTTGGATGTAAATAGTAGTTTGAATGCACTCCAGCGCTTTCGAAAAGGTATCGATGGATAAATCCGAATCTGTCAACCGCAAAAGAAGTACTTCTACATCGGATTGTACAGCGGCTTTACAAGAGCGGATAACAGCTTCTATGTCTTGCTCGACTTGGATTGTGTGTGCCGAATACCATTGCTCCGGAAAGGCATTGATGATTTTCTTTTGCGCTTTAGAATTTCGATCATAAACCGGTTTTGTGGTTATCCCTTCTAAAGATTCCCAATTGAGGGTCGACTCAAAATCCAAGCTTTTCAAATCCTTTTGAATTTGAGCTCGCACCTCCTGATCGGTTGATCCTTTAAATTCTGAAAACAAATGCTGCTTCATTGAATAAATACAATTATTAGTCTTTTATTTTTAGGGTAGACTGACGCTCTCTATTGAGGTGCAGCTGGGTAACATCCGGTCTTGAATAATGCCCAACGGGATCAAAATTCTGACGTTCTTCATACACACGATCCAATTGAATTTCTGCATGAAAAACACCTTCGGTATGGAGCTGTGGCTCTAGGAGCCAACTCCCATCTGGATTCGCAACACAGGAACCCCCATTAGCTAATTGTTCAGGGGCGGCGGCTAAAAGCTCTTCAATATAAGGCGTGTCTTTTGGAAAGTCCGTTTTATGCATCAAGGAACTTACAGAAATCACATAGGATCTACTTTCACGAGCAATGAAACGGGTAATGTCTTTGGTATTGTGGTCACTTCCGGGCCAAACGGCACAATGAACATTTTCGCCCATTCCGTATAGCGCAGCTCTGGGCAGGGGCATCCAATTTTCCCAACAATTCAATCCACCTACCGTGAACCCTTCCAAAGGATGTACTTGTAGTCCATTTCCATCGCCAGGAGCCCAGGTGAGACGTTCGTCATAAGTAGGTTGTAATTTCCTATGTACGCTGCAAATAACACCCTGCTCATTGATATAAACCAAGGAGCAATATAAGCTATGCCCACCCCGATTGGTTGCGCGTTCAATGACGCCTACATAAACTGCCATGGTATGTTCTTTTGCTAAAACACAAAGCTCTTCTAAATCGCCATCTTCAATATTCACTGCATTTTGAGCGTAATGTGCATGCAAGCTCTTATTGATTTTTAAATCCCATTGCGCACCATCGGTCAATGCCAACCAAAACGGATAACCGGGTAAAAGCCCCTCACCAAAAACAAGCAGCTGTGCTTTTTCTTTAGCAGCCTGGAGCATGGCTTCTTTTATCTTATCCAAAGTCTTTTTCTTATTAAGCCAAACAGGAGCAATCTGCGCTAGGGCAACTTGTAGTGTTTTCATTTAAAAAATTATTTAAGTAAATATAGGGATATAATTTGCTCCCTAATGCCTTTACATTCATGTTCCATTCTAGAGTCTTGGGATGCATGCTGCGGTTAAAAGTTCAATACTATTCTAAAAACAATAAAAATATAGTAACTTGGAATACAATATCAATATCATGGAAGTAACTACACTTTATCAAAAGCAAAAAACATTTTTCAATACACAGGCAACCTTAGATGTTTCATTTAGAAGAGCTGCTCTGAAAAAATTACAAGCCGTTATTGAGAAAAAAGAAGATGCCATCTTAAAAGCATTGTTTCAAGACCTCAAAAAATCAGAGTATGAATCCTTCCTGACTGAGGTTTTTATTGTTAAGAGTGAAATTAAAAAAGTACTCAACAAACTCCATATTTGGACCAAAACACAACGTGTTTCTGGCTCCTTATTAAATTATCCAACCCAAGATTATTTAATTCCCGAGCCCTATGGTTGTACGCTGCATATAAGTCCGTGGAACTATCCTTTTCAGCTTGCCGTAACCACCGTAATTGGTGCTGTAGCAGCAGGAAATACAGTCGTCCTCAAACCCTCGGAATACGCACCCCATACTGCCCAAATTGTAGAGGAGCTTATAGCCGAAGCCTTCAGTCCAGAGCACGTTCATGTCGTTCAAGGCGATGCTGCAGTTTCAACAGAATTACTAAAACTACGTTGGGATTATATAATGTTCACCGGGAGTACTCCGGTTGGTAAAATAATAGCCAAAGCAGCTGCAGAACACCTAACGCCTTATACGCTCGAACTTGGTGGAAAAAGCCCTTGTATTGTAGATGAAACTGCTCCCATAAAGCTGTCTGCAAAAAGAATCGTTTGGGGGAAGTATGTAAACTGTGGACAAACCTGTATTGCACCCGATTACATACTCGTTCATCAGTCAAAAACGGAAGCGCTTACTGAGGCCTTGATTCATGAAATTAAAGAAGCCTTTGGAGATGATCCGCAAGAATCCTTCAGCTACGGGAGAATAATTAACAAGAAACATTTGTTGCATCTAACCAACATGCTCAAAGATACATCGATCGCGCACGGAGGAACGGTCAATGAAGAGGATTTATATCTTGAGCCTACCCTAATCAAGGAACCCGATCTAGACAGTGAGGTCATGAAAAAAGAAATTTTCGGACCCCTCCTACCCATTATAAGCTACACAAATGAAGAGGATTTAAAACCCATAATCAATCGATATGAAAAACCCTTAGGGTTTTATGTTTTCACCAAAAGAAATGCTTTCATTAAAAATATACAACGCGATTACTCTTTTGGAGGGGGCGTATCAAATGATTCTATAATACAATTTGCAAACGACAATTTACCCTTTGGAGGCATTGGTCACAGCGGGGTTGGAGCCTATCACGGAAAATTCAGTTTCGATACCTTTACACACTACAAACCTTTTATAAAAAAAGCACGTTGGCTGGATTTACCCACACGCTACGCTCCCTATCCTAAATCATTCAAAGTGTTGAAAAAACTATTGGGGATGATGTAGTTCATAAAGAGCTGGAACTGGGGTGTTATGTCAAAAAAAACTGATGTTGTATTAGTCGAAAAACTACTTCAAACTTTCGTTCACAAGAACGGAAGAAGACCCCGTATGTTGCTTTTAAGTACCGAAATCTATGAGCAACAAGATGTCCTTCATCGGATTGCAATTCAGCTTTCCGATCTTGGTTTTGATGTGGACTTCGCTCCTACTTTTATAGATGTAAACCACATAGTAAAGCAAGCCATAGAAAACGATGTACATTCCATTCATCTGGTGGTCTCTGGAGATGAAAGAATTGATACAATTAAAGATATTGAATCGGCATTAATTCAAAACGATTGTTACAATATTTTGGTTAGCACTATTGAAATTAAAGACCCTAACAATTCTATTGCAACTAAAGCTGTTAGGTTACTAAAAGCACTGCTAAAACAATCGAATTAGGTTTTTGGAAACAGATCAGTCAGCAATTTTTCTAATTGTTTAGAAGCCTCTAGGGGTGAGTATTTTTTAGCAATCATCTCCGCCTGAATGTGATCCAGGGCGGTAGTCAATTTGGGATGCGTTCTAAGAAAACGGCCCAATTGTTCTTGTTGTAGCTCTTGATACCAAGCTATATTTTGATCGGTCCTTTTTTGCTCAAAATAACCCGAAGATTGGGTCAGCTTCTTATACTCCATGAGTGTTTTCCAAAGGTGATCAATACCCCTATTTTCTTGGGAAGAACAATGCATCGCTCGGGGGTTCCATTGGGATTCTTTAGGTGGAAACAAGCTGAACATTTTTTTAAAATTAGCTGCTTCTTTTCGGGCTTGGTTTGCTTGATATTGATCAGCTTTATGAACTACGAGTAAATCGATATGCTCATAAATCCCGCGTTTAATTGCCTGAAGATCGTCTCCTCCTCCAACAATTTGAAGCATCATAAAAAAATCGACCATGGACTGAACCGCAGTTTCGGATTGTCCCACACCTACCGTTTCAATTAGGATAACATCATAACCCGCAGCCTCACATAAAAAAATAGTTTCTCTTGTATTACGGGTCACACCTCCGAGGTTTGACTGCGAAGGAGATGGTCGAATAAATGCTTGATCCGACCTACTCAAAAGCTCCATTCTAGTTTTGTCTCCTAGGATACTCCCATGATTTAATTCACTACTTGGATCTATTGCTAAGACAGCAACTTTCAAATGAAATTCTTCTATCAAATAAGTCCCTAAACGTTCGATCAGCGTACTTTTTCCCGCTCCGGGAATTCCACTAACACCCACTCGAATGGATGCTCCTGTATGCGGCATCAGCTCCAACAGTAATTCTTGAATCTGTTGTCGATGAGAATCTAAGGTGCTTTCGCCTAGAGTTATGGCTCGGCTCAGGTAAGAAGAGTTACCCTTCAGAATTTCTTCTTTGTAGTGCAATAAATCGAAATGCTGCTGCTTATTGGCCATGGATTAGCGTATTTCTTGACACAATTCAATCAGCACCCCATTGGTGGTTTTAGGGTGAAAAAAAACAACCCATTTATTATCAGCTCCTTTGGAGGGTTCTTCGCTCAAAGGTTCAAACCCTTCTCCTTTGAGTCGGACGATTTCTGCATGAATATCATCTACTTCAAAAGCAATGTGATGGATACCTTCGTCTTTTTTATCAATGAATTTTGTAATTGGACTCGAAGGGCTTGTAGCCGCAATCAATTCTATTTTTTGATTATCGGTTTTGAAAAAAGAAGTTAAAACCTGTTGGTTAGGAACGTCTTCAATTTTATAGCAAGTAGTATTCAATAAACTAGCAAACAATTTGTTTGATGCTTCTAAATCTTTAACCGCTATTCCAATATGATCAATATTTTTCATTTGTTAGTGTTCTATTCTCTGTCTGAGAAAGGCTTTAAAACCTTAGGGTCTGGAGCATGCAGTAAAAAAGCATCATAGGCCTTTTTGTTTTTGTACAACATACGCTTAATTGAGCTAACACTGCAGTCGTTTTTTTTCGCTAAGCGTGCAATGGAATGATATTCTCTTTCACAGGGTTTTATAATGTGCCACTTTGTGAGCTTTGAAGGTGTTTTCATAATTCAAAGGTACTTTTAAAAGCTTAATTTGTCAATAAATAATCTTTTTCGATTAACAATCATAAAGACTCTTGTAATTTAAAATATGAAATTGACCCGACAAATCCCTGGTGCCGACCTCAATCAAAGCATAGTTTTTTACGAAAAATTAGGCTTTAAAATCCAAACGTTAGGTTCCAGAATTATCGCGCTCGATGTTCAAAGTTGCATCGAAATTAATTCAGAACGGACAGCCCGTGTATGTATTCAACAGCATCAAAGCAATTGGAACAAAACCTTACTAAATCTTAAATCCCACACCCCAATAATCAAAACAAAAAAAGGTTATCTGATTACTGACCACATCGGAATTTGGATAAAATTAATCGTAGAAACTTGGGATGAAAAAATAACGTCTTTGAATTACAAAAGTCTCTTAGGCAACTACACTGGTGTCTGTATAGAAACTCTTGAGGTATCTAAAAGCTATGAATTCTGGAATTTGCTAGGCTTTTCATCGAAATCTAAAGACTTTTCAAAAGGCTGAATCGAAATCAAGTCAGAGGTGGGCGATTCCATTTCACTCATACAAGCTCAGCAGTGTCCACATTTGTTTTTCAACCCCTCTATGACTTATTTCAATGGATCACATAATCTAGAAATAATCGAATCCATAAAAAAAATGAAATTACAGAAGAAGTAACGGAATTCAACTCAAAAGATAAGGTTGACAACATAATTTTGAGGGATTCTGGAGGTTTAGGCTTTTTTGTATTCAACGACGAATAGCCTTATAAAAGAATTATAATAATGGACTAAATTCCCAAATAAATCCTTATTTTTAATGCACTAAATAATTTACAAAATGAATAACGAAGTATTTGACCAATTAAAAGAGAAAGCCGAAACTGCTGAAGCAATCGGTGGTACATTGAAATTTGAAGTTGATGACTTAATTGTATATGTAGATGGATCAGGAAATTCCAATATTGTTTCTCAAGAAAACGGAGAAGCAGACTGTACCATCACTACAACCGCAGCGGTTTTGATGGATCTAAAAAATGGAGACCTCAACCCAATGATGGCTGTTATGGGAGGTAAAATTAAAATAGGTGGTGATATGGGATTGGCAATGAAAGTTCAAACTCTATTGGGATAAAATTTACAAGAATTGAAATTAATTACTAAATAAACTTTACTTTATTTAATTTTAAGTTTTACACAATTTAAATTATACACTATTTTAGATTAGTATACGTTATTATATTACTTACTTTATATAAAATGATTAAAAAGAGTTTTTTAATACTGTTTTGTGGACTTGTTGTTGTTTCAGGTATTAATTTATACAACACATTCAAGGAAAAAACTCTTGAAGAAATTCATATCTATCATCTAAATAACAGCCCGTTTAAAGCATCAGAAAATTTAAATAGGAAAGAAAGGCTTGCAAGAGGACTTCCTCCTAATAAATTTAATGAACAGATGTTTGATTTGACACTTGATCCATCGACTGGCGTTCCAAATTATGAAAGCAAAGAAATTATTCAAAAAAGATTAGAAGTCGAGAGAACTTCTGGTGTTGATAAATTTGCTGTTCCGGGGCAAAGTGGTGCAACACCTTGGTATGAAATTGGACCAAAAAATGCAGCTGGAAGATCGCGGGCTGCAATATGGGATTTGACAGATGGTTCAGGGACAAGAGTTATTGCTGGAGGAGTTAGTGGTGGTCTATGGAAAAATGAAGATGTTTCCGACCCTAATTCGGCTTGGACTAGGATTACAGGAGTACCAGGGAATTTAGCAATCTCAGTTATTGTCCAAGATCCTAACAATACATCAGTAATGTATGCTGGTACCGGTGAGAGTTACACTAATGGAGACGCTAGCGGAAATGGAATATACAAATCAATAAATGGTGGGGTTGATTGGGATCTGGTATTTGGTAGGGGGCAATCCACAAATGTTACAACAACATTTAGCGGAACTTATACTCAAGTCCAGGGCTTTTTTGCCATAAATGATATTGTATTATATGATCATGATAACAGTAATCTTACTGATGCTCAAGTGTTTGCCGCAGTTGGAACGACTTGGTTTTCGAGAGCTAATAATAATTCTGATTCAAATCCAATGCTTACAGGTCTTGATACATCTGAGTATGGTTTATGGAAATCAGATGATGCGGGTAGTACCTTCAATAAAATTTCATTACCAGAAGGAAATGTTGATTTAAATGATTTAGAAGTACAAGAAGTTTCTAATAGAATCTGGATTAGTTCAACAAAAAATCAATATTGGGGTAGTCAATATGGTGGAAGATTTTATTACAGTGATGATGGGACAACTTTTGTGAGGGTAGTACCAAATTTTCCTGCTTTTCCAAATACTAGCTTCGATAAATTAGGAAGAACAGAAATTGCTTCAAGCAGAACAGTCACAGATACTCATTATATCATAGTGGTAAATTCTGACCACAATAGTTCTACATTAGAATACCCTAATATACCCGTCATTTATAAAACTACTGACAATTTTGCCAATTTAACCTACATAGAACCTCCTAAAGATGCTGATTTAGGTATCCCTGATTTTGATTTCACAAGGGGGCAATCTTTTTATGATTTAGAAATAGAGGTAGACCCCGATGATCCCAACATTATTTATGTTGGGGGAATTGACTGGTTTAGAAGTCAAGATGGAGGGGATTCTTGGAGTCAGATAACAAAATGGGCAACATGGAATCCAAATCTCAATGATTTAAATGTTTCGACTGTGCATGCAGATCAACATGGCCTCTATTTTAAACCAGGTGATTCTAACAAAGCAATAGTAGTAAATGATGGTGGTGTTTATTATTCCAGTAATTTGTCAACGGCATCTAATTCGTTGACTTTTACAGGAAGTGAAAAAGATATGATTACCCTTCAGTTCTATACCGCAACCCAATCACCTCCTGATTTTGCTGGAAATGACTATGCAATTGGAGGAACACAAGACAATGGAACTTGGTCAGTCCAAAATTCTAACCTAAATAAGACAGACGGTGCTGAGGTGCAAGGTGGTGATGGTGCAGCAACTGAATTTGATCAAGTTGGAGGGCATTATTTCATATCTAACTATACATACAATAATACCATTAAAAGAACGCAGTTTGATGCGAGTGGTACTCAGAGTGGTCCAGCCGCCGAATTATTTGGTGTTATTGACATACCAGACAATGAAGGAGATTTTATAAATCCAGGTACACTAGACTCCAATCAAGATGTATACTTTTCTTGTGGGGGTATGGGAAAAATAAGGGTTATTACAGGACTTGAAAGAGGAGGAACTCCAGCAACTTTTCTAATTACTGGAATAGATAGTGGTAACTCTCATGCAACCACATTAAAAGTTTCACCTTATACCACTGACAGTAGTACTCTTTTTGTTGGAACTTCGAGTGGTAAAATTTTAAAAATAACAAATGCAAATAATAGTGGTACTTATGCAATAAGTGAGATCTATGACCAAGCTGGAAGTGTTTCTGATATTCATTTTGGTGCAACTGAGGACGAAATCTACTTAACCTATTTTAACTATGGATTAAATAGTGGAACTAATTCAAATATACGGTATATCAACACTGGTTTTGGAACGTCATTTAGTAAAGAAGGTGATCTTCCGGATTTACCTGTGCTTTCAATATTACATAATCCTTATGTTTCAAACGAAGTTATAGTAGGAACTGAACTAGGGGTTTGGAGAACTACCAATTTTAATGATGTAAATCCAAATTGGGTTCAATCATATAATGGTATGAGTGATGTTCCTGTGAGAGACATGGATTTTAGAGGTACATCTGCACTTGACAATCGAGTAATTGCTGCGTCCTATGGTAGAGGACTTTATGTTGGTTCTTTTGAAGCTGACACAAATCCACCCATTTCAACAACCGATTCCATAACCGTAATTGAGGGTGGAACAGCAACTACAACTACTGGAGGAGCAACATCTGTGTTATCAAATGATAGTGACCCAGATGGCGATACCATTCAAACTGATTTGGTATCAACCACAATAAATGGTATTCTAAGTTTATCTCCAAGTGGTACTGGATCATTTACCTATACTCACAATGATACAGAAACTACAACCGACACCTTCTGGTACAGAGCATATGATGGTGCTATTTATGGAAATACTGTTTCAGTAACCATAAATATTACTCCTGTTAATGAGTGCCCTAATGTTCAAAATCCACTAAGCAATATTACAGTTCCAGAAGATTCAACTCAAGAACAGATCCCCATTACCAATGTATTTGATGACCCTGAAGGAAGTACCTTAAGCTATACCGTAACTAATACAAACCCTTCTTTGTTAAATGCATCTATTGCATCTACATTAGGTTTTCCTGTAACTCACACTTTATTATTAGACTATCAGGCGGATGCCACTGGAACTGCAACAATTACAATTTTTGCAAATGATTCTGGATGTGGGGCACTTATTCCTCACGAATTTCTTGTAACTGTAAATCCTGATAATGACCTTCCTGTTGGAATTTCAGACACAGTTACAGTTACTGAAGGAGGAACCGTTACTGTAACATCAGCAGGAGCTACTTCTGTTCTCTTCAATGACACAGATTTGGAAAATCATACACTTACAGTGGGTATTGGAAATGGTGCAATAGCTCCATCTGTATCCAAAGGTTCAATTAACTTGTTAAATAATGGGTCTTTCACTTATACTCACAATGGAAATCAAAATCCTGGCGATGTCTTTACTACTGATTCGTTCTTGTATAGTCCTTTTGACATAGGTGCTGGACCTGATGCTGATTTTGGAAATACTACAACGGTTACTATTCAAATCCTTCATACCAACGACTGTCCAATTGAAAATATACCAATCAATGACTTTAACGCAATGGAAGATGATCCTGATTTAGAAATTGATATTAGTTCAGTGTTTTCTGATGAAGAAAATGATGCAATTACATTAACCGTAAGCAGTACAAATTTAGCATTACTTTCTGCAACAAAATCTTCTGCTACAACCCTGACAATTGATTATGTTGATAATATGACTGGTAGTAGTACAATAATATTGTATGCTACAGATAATACAGCTGAATGCTCAACTTTAGTCAGTTCTACCTTTGTAATTTCTGTTGAACCTGAAAATGACACCCCGGTTGGTGTTCCCGATACCATCACAGTATTTGAGGGGAGTTCTGTTTCAACAACAACCGCCGGAAATTCGGTACTTGTAAACGACACAGATACTGAAGGAGATAATTTAACAGTAATTAAATTAACAGATCCTTTGTGGCATAAAGAGGGTGGTGCTAATTTTACTTTACAAGCGAGCGGAACATTTATTTATAACCACGATAGTAGTGAAACAACTACGGATAGTTTTACATATCGACTCACTGACTCATTCACTACCACAGACGTTCTTGTTACAATTAACATAATTCCAGTTAATGACTGTCCTGAAGTTTCAGTACCACCATTACCTGATATTACAGTTAATGAAGATGCAGCAGATACGGTTATCAATTTAAGCTCATACTTTTCGGATGCTGAAAATAATCCATTATCCTATTCATTCACTAATGCCGATAACTCTTCAGCTAACGTAATCCTAAATACTAATACATTAACAATTCAATATATTCCAGAACAAAGCGGAACTACAACTGTAACAATTTCTGTTGATGACTCTACCTGTACCGTACAGGAAATATTTTTAGTAAATATAACAGCAGTAAATGATCCACCCTTAACTGTAACCGATACTCTATTTGTGCTAGAAAGGGGAACAGTTACACAAACTACTTTATCAAACACATCACTATTAACAAATGATACCGATACAGAAAGTGACGCTTTAGAAGCAATTCAATTAACTGCACCCGTAAATGGAACTTTAGCATTTTCATCAACTGGAACCTTTACATATACCCACGATGGAAGTGAAACAACCACAGATTCATTTCAATATCGTGCTGCTGAAATTGCTCCTGGTGGGCAATTTGGTAATATAATTACCGTTAGTATTACAATACAAGAAGTGAATGATTGTCCAGTCTATACAGCTGTCGGTGGATTCCCAGATGCCGATGAAGATGGGCCAACATGGACTTGGAATTATGGAGCTGAAATCAGCGATCCAGATGGCAATGCGCCACTATATACCTTGACACATACAGCAACCAGCTTACTTACAGCTACTACAGATGCTAACGGAATTGTGACCTTTACTCCAAAATTAAACCAATTCGGGACTACAACAATGACTTTAAATGTAAACGATAGAAGAAGTTGTGACATCGATATAGAGATACCTGTTACAATAAATCCCATAAATGACTGTCCAACTCTTGAAAATCCTACTCCAGATATATCTGCAAACGAAGATGATCCTGATTTAATTATTCCGTTAGCAAACATATTTGAAGATGTAGATACAACCCCTTTGATTTATTCAACCACAATAGGTAACAACAGCTTAGTTGCTACAAGCATTACGGCAACAGCTTTAATTATTGACTTTTTGCCCAATCAGAGCGGCTCAACTTTCATTAATTTAGTAGCCTTTGATGGGGATATAAACTGTACAGAAGACGACCTATTCACAATTAGTGTTTTACCCGTAAATGATCCACCTACTGGTATTGCAGATTTTGTGAATTTAGTTAGAGGAGCAACTACAAGCGTTTTAAATGATGGGGTAACAACTTCTGTTTTAGCAAATGATTCTGATCCAGAAGGTGACGCCATAACAGCTGCCTTAGTAACTGGTCCAATAAATGGTACAGTGAATTTATCAGCTAATGGAAACTTCACTTATACGCACGATAATAGTGCTACCGTAACAGACAGTTTTACCTATACCCCTCGCGACATATTTACAAATATTGGAAATACGACTACTGTTACAATTTACATTAATAATGCCCCAGTAGGTGTTACCGAAACAATTGCTTTATTTGAGGGCGGAACGGCAACCACCACCACTGCAGCATCAACAAGTGTTCTGTCAAATGACACCGATGCAGATGCAGGAGATGCTGCTTTGTTAACAGCAACAATTGGAACGAGTCCGCTCTATGGAACACTTGCATTAAACGCAGACGGATCTTTCACCTATACCCATTCAGGGTCTGAAGATTTAACAGATAGTTTCACTTATATTCCTTTTGACGGAAAAGGATATGGCTTGCCAACAGTAGTTTCTGTAACGATTTCACCAACAAATGATGCACCAGTAGCCTTTCCAGATAGCATAACGGTAGGAATTGGTCAAACAACTTCTCTATTGACGGGTGGAATGAACAGTGTATTGGCGAATGATACCGATGCAGACGGAGACAGCTTAACCGCAATCCTGGTTTCTGGCACTTCCTCTGGAACCTTAGTTCTTAACCCAGGAGGGACATTCAGTTATACACAAAATGGGGTAATGGATGCCGGAGATAGCTTTACCTATATGGCCAGAGACAGTAGTAATGTTGATAGTAATGTAGTAACGGTCAACATATCGCTAACCTGCTCACCTTGTACAGAAAAAACAATTGAAGCTGGAAGCAGTGGAGTAATTGTAAGTTACCGAGGCTGTGATTGTAGAAAGTACGATTTGTATGTACCGAAAGGGAAAGTTTTTATCTTTTGTCACTTAGACGGTTCCGTATCAATTGATCAAGGAAGTTATACAGTTCTCAGTTCAAAAGTATGTTACTAAGAATTATTGCTTTTTAACAATATTCCCTTGAAAATCAAAAGTATCAGAAGTCGACAACAGAATTCCATTTTGATACTCAACACTTAATTTGAGTTGGCCATTGGAATGAAAATCTTCCCACAAACCGTCACGTTTTCCATTGGCATCAAATTTCAATCGTTTACGAAGTTTTCCATCAGAAAAATAGAAGAGATTTTCGCCACCTAAAATTCCATTTGAAAATAAATTTTGTTCTTTCAAAATACCATTAGACCAGTAAACCATCCGTTTTCCATTGAATTTTCCCTGAGCATAATTAACAGATTCTTTCAACTGACCATTTTCATAATAATGTTCTTCTAAACCATTCAAGACCCCATTGTCAAAAAAGGCGGTATGTTTTGGTAATCCGTCCTGATAGTATGTTGCATAGGCACCGTTATAAACTCCATCCAACAGATAAAATTCTACGGATAACAATTCTGTACCTTCCTCATATTGAAATACACGACCAGAATAGGGTACATCATCAAGTAAGTGCATGACTGGGCTTGAATTGTTTTCAATAGTCAAGTCAACAAGAGCAACTCCTTCTGCAGAAGAACAACCAAACAAACAAATACACACAAATAGATTACATAAAAAGGTGAATTTGTATTTTTTCATTTAGCAATAGATTATTGGGCTAATATATCAATAATTATCAGTATCGGAATATTCTGATAAATCTCCGCAAGAGGAATCAGCAAAGGGAAGGCTTTCCAACTGAAAATTATAGACTGCAATCTCATCATCAGCTGAAGTACCGTCTTCACTATTCATTTCTTGAAACAAAAGAGAACTTTCATTTAATTGAGCGATCTCAACAGCATCTGAATCTTCCCAAGAATCATTTTCAAAACGAACTTGAATAACACTATACGGAATTTCTGTGTCAGACATCCAGCGCCACTCCCCTTCTTCGCTTGAAATCATCCCACCAGATCCATCGTAATACGCCAATAGATACGTGCCGTAACCTGAGAATAATAAGGTCAAGGTTGTAGACTGAGGACAATTCGGATCAAATTCTTGGGTCTCCTGATTATAACATCGGTCATAAAAATTTTCTGCAAGAAGGTAACATAGGCTGTTGATTTCGTTGTTTTCTTCTGTATTTACTGTAAAACTGATCAATCTCCAGTCTTGTTGAATTTTGAAATGATTACTGTCCTCTGGAGCGTTGGGTTCTAATTTCTCTTCTTTATCACCCGTTAAAGAAATTGCAGAATCGGTTAAACAAGTTGCAGCTGTGTCCTGTCCCAGTTGGATACTAAAAGAAATATCTTCACCGCTAGCATCAATTACAATTTCAGATATTGTAGCAACAGATCCTTCAAGAGGAGCCGCACCGCTCGATACATAATCTGCACCCATAAGAACCAAACGCTCGATCACAACTTCTGTATCGGACTCTTTAAAAATAAGATCGAACTTTCCTTTAAAGGTTTGATAACGCAACTCAGAAGAACCAGCAGCAGTATAGCTTACACTAAGTAAATAGGTGTTGTTTTCAATAAATTCTATTTGTGTTACATCACAATTATTTGTTGCTGTAAACGTTTTGTTTGAAATGGATCCAGTGGGTCTTCTGAGTTTCCACTTACCAACAAGATCAATTTCTAATTCTTGCTGCAACTCCCTTATCTCGTCGACACTAAGGTGAGGATCTAATCCGGACCCAGATGATCCGCAGGAAGCTAAAAACATGGTTAAAGCGATTAAATAAAGGTTATGCAGTTTCATAATGATTTATATAGTACTACAAATATAAAAAACTTTAGACTGAACTTATTGCCTCGAATATACTTTAAACATCACAAATTAAAATAGATTCTTTTAAGGATTCTAATGGGTTTTCATTTTTCGGGATAAACTCCTGAGCAACAACTCCTTCATAACCAGATGCTACAATTGTCTTCATTATTGCTGGATAAAATAATTCTTGGGTGTCATTAATTTCATTTCTTCCTGGAACTCCAGCGGTATGGTAATGTCCAAAATATTGGTGGTTATCTGTTATTGTTCTTATGATATCACCTTCCGAGATTTGCATGTGGTAGATGTCATAGAGTAATTTAAAATTAGGTGAATCGAGTCGCTTACAAAGCTCAATTCCCCAGGCAGAATTGTCGCACATATAATCGGGATGATCAACTTTAGAATTGAATAATTCCATTTGAATAACTACGCCTAATTTTTCTGCTAAAGGTAGGATCTGTTGTAAACCTTGAACACAATTCTGCAAACCAGTTTCGTCGTCCATTCCCCGCTTATTCCCACTGAAGCAGATAAGATTGGTGAATCCAGCTTCTGATACAAGTTTGATGTGCTTGGTGTAATTTTCAATCAGCACCGGATGGTACTGAGGGTCATTGAATCCTTCGGTAAGGCTTATTTCTGCACCATTACACATGGTCGAAACAAGCTTGTGTTTTTTTAGCGTATCCCATCCGCTTGGTCCTATTAAATCGATTCCCATCAAACCAAATTCTTTGGCTACTTCACAAAGTTCCTCTAAACTAAGATCTGGATAGCACCACTGGCATACGGAATGATTGATATTGCCTTTCAATTGATTCGATACTTCTTGCGCATCAAGTTTGGTGAATCCTGAGCCAATGAAAGCTGTTGTTGCTCCAACAGCAAGTGTTTTAATAAGATCGCGTCTTTGTATTTTGTTTTCATTTTTCATAGTGATTATGATTTAGGGTTGTCAATATTAACGCACATTCGAACGCATTACGATTGCGTGCAGTAATTTTTGGGAGAATCGCTTGACAAAAACACCTAGCTTTTCTTTCTTTCCGAAAGACACTTCCCATTTTTTATTACGGATTGCTCGAATCATTTTTCTACAAAAGAAAGCAACTTCAAGTCCATTCTTTGTTCCAGGATCATCATGATTCAAGCGCGCTCCAGTTCCCGTTAGCGCATTGATTGTAACGTTGGTTTGGACAAAGCCCGGACATATCAACGTGACATCAACATTATCTTTTTGGTGTTCCATACGCAATACATCAAAAAAGCCATGTAACGCATGTTTTGCTCCACAATATCCAGAACGAAAGGGAGAACCAAATTTCCCCATTACACTGGTCACCACTGCAAAATGACCCTTTTTTCGCTCAACAAAATAAGGCAACAACGCTTTGGTTAGTGCTACGGTTCCCACATAATTAATATCCATCAATTCTTGATATACTTCAATTTTAGTATCGGCAATAAGGGATCGTTGACTCACCCCTCCATTATTGATTAAGAGGTCAATGGAGCCATAGACCGCAAGTGCTTTTTCGACATACTGTGGCATTGAATTAAAATCCTTCAAATCTAAAGGCAAAACAGTGATGTTTTCTTGATGCTCACAAGAGCTTTTAACCTCTTGCAATATCTTTTCACGCCGTGCCGATAAAATAAGTAGAGCTCCTTCTTTAGCATATTGTTTTGCCAATTCTGCTCCAATTCCCGAAGATGCTCCGGTAATCCATATTACGTTGTTCTTCATTTATTTTCTCTACAGTTCCCACCCTTTGCGATATTCTCGACCGACAAACTGGTTGGCATCTTTTAAATTTGTTATTTTCATTTGAGATCCGTCCCACAGTAGTTTTTTACGCCCGTAGTATTCCATATCCCGATTACTTCCTTTTCGAAGTAAATAGCTCCGAATAGCAATATTCCCCATCAACACCGTTTCGGTAAGCGGTCCTGAATAATCGAATGAAGAAGTCAATGCTTTGTGTTCATCGCTATTGAATCCGGCTTTTATGGCATCGATCCATTGTCTTTGGTGTCCAAATTCAGGTTCTTTGCTTTTTGGCTTTTTAAAGCTTAGGGTTTCTTCTCCTTTTCTAAATAATTTTGGATATTGACCATAGACACCCGTACTGATGATTCCGTGTTCTCCAATCATCAAGACACCGTTACCCCCACCAGGTTCTCCAATGTCTTCCGTAGATGGAATTAGATCCGGATGTGGTGGACGTATTCCTCCATCGGTCCAGGTCATCACTATTGGGGTTTGGTTCTTTTCGGTTGCGTCAAAATTAAGGGTTACCAAAGATGAAGGTGGACATCCTTCTGGCAAATGCTCTGCTACCCACATTTGTGTATAGAAACTCCCAACACTACATTCTACTGCCGTTGGGTAATGCAGTCCAAGTGCACGAAAAGGAATATCAATTAAGTGGCAGCCCATATCACCTAATGCTCCAGTTCCATATTCCCACCAGCCGCGCCAGTTGAATGGATGTAAAGAAGAACTATAAGGTGTTTCTGATGCAGGACCTAACCATTGATCCCAAGCGAGGTTATCCGGCTTGTTCTGCGGATCGGGTTGTGGTTTGGGAATCCCCTGTGGCCAGACCGGTCGGTTGGTCCATACTTTTACTTCAGAAACCTTTCCGATGAGTCCCGCATTTACCCATTCTTGAACTTGAACTTGAGCTGGATTTGAAGCCCCTTGGTTTCCCATCTGACTTACCATCTTGTTTGCGCGAGCAGTTTCAGTGAGTAAACGTGCTTCTTTGATGTTGTGCGTGAGGGGTTTTTGAACATATACATGAATTCCGTGGTTCATAGCTTCCATAGCAATTACTCCGTGGGTGTGATCGGGAGTTGAAACTGTTATGGCATCAAGGTCTTTTTCCGTATCTAGTAGTTTTCTGAAATCAGTATAAAAGTTTGCTTTGGGAAAATCTTTGATGGTGTCTAAAACACCATGTGTTCCGCTAGGATCGATATCACATAAGGCAACAACACGTTCACGCCCTTGAACTGAAGCATTGATAATATCACTTCTTCCTTTTCCGCCTACTCCAATTCCAGCAATATTCAAACGGTCGCTAGGAGCAAGATATCCTGATCCTCCAAGTACATGTCTTGGAACAATCATTATAGAGGAAGCAAGAAGTCCTTTTTTCAAGAAACTTCTTCTTGAATTGGATTTGAGTTTTTTTGATTTCATAAGACTATTTTTAAAATTAAAAATTACAAAAAATAATCTAACAAATGGCTTTAGGGTGTTCTAAATTCGCCTATCCAGCTTTCCTTTACTTTTTTGAACAGCGCACGAATATGAACGGGGCGTCTCAATTCGAGATAATCAAGTTGTGTAGCCCGGAAAACAAGTTTCATGAAATGGTGTTCTTCCTGCAGAAAAGAAGTAAAAGAAACCGAGTCGATCCGACTCCCTGGAGCTAGTACTGTTGTGTAATCTTTTTGCGAAGCCAATGCTTGTTCCCTAAACAATGTATCGTCTCGATCTTTTAATACACATTGGGCTTGAATGCGAACTTGGGTCAGTTTTTCTGGATTATAAAAAAGAATTTCGACCGCTTCATTGTTATTTAAACTAGAAACTTTGCTCGAACGAGCATCTGTGTAAATTGTGAACTCCATTGACTCTGGATTATAGTCCCTTAAAACAACGGTTCTTAATTCGGGTCGGGAATCACTGGTGGTACCTAAAACAAAAAAACGATAGGGGTGTTTTTTTTGCGAAAGAGCGCGTTGCCATTCCCCCTTACAACGCTCGAGTAGTTCGTTCAACATTAGTTCGCTTTTTGAAGTTCCAACCACTTTTTTGCTCGTAATTGGGCGTTTACTTCAATGTCTTTCCAAAATAAGTTTACATCGGCAAAATGGTAGCTTTTAATAAAAGAAAGGAAGAAACGTTTGGGAATACGTGGGACCGTAGACCAGATTAACCCGTCAACAACTTCAATCCCGATCGCTTTATCATAAATTTCTCCATCAGAATTTAAGGTACCTAAATGTTCGAATCTTGATGTTTTAACCCGTTCATCCCAAGTAATAGGATTTGTAGTCACCCCCCCTTTGTACCATTGTTCGTAAGTCTTAGGAAACTTCTTTTTCTTATAGGTATTCCAGCTTACAAAGCCACCAACAGCCTCGGGTTGGAACATGGGCTGTATCGAGCCTAATTCATTTTCTTTGACGCGAACTCCTGGCAAATAGGCTGCTACTAATTGATCTTGCAGGTCTTTACCATCAAAAAAATCTTTGATTAATTCTTTAGCCATAATACTTCCCTGACTATGACCGGCTATGATAATTCCCTTGCCTTTATTGTAATGCTCTAAGTAATACAAAAATGCCGCTGAAACATCCTGATAAGCAATTTTCCAAGAGGCTGGACCTTCCATGTCGAATGGCTCTACATAGGTCTTGTAATGGGATTGTCGGTAAAAAGGAACGTATATATTTCCCGCCTTAGCCCAACTTGATGCTTGGAACTTTACAGATTTCGTAAGAACATTCTTTCGGATATCCTCCCGATTTAAATCAGCATTCCAAGAGAAGTCTTTTTTGTCTGTTAACAATGTAGGGTAAACAAAAAATACATCTATGTCACTTTCAGATGACTTACCGCTTATTGACACCAGCTCTTCTGGATATTGACCAGGGAGAACCGCCCAGGATTCGTTACTGGTATAATCAGGTGCCTCTGGGATTGGTGTTTCAGAAAAAGGGAGTGTTTTATACATAGTCTTACAACTAAGCAACAACATCAAAGCGAATAGAAGTGATATTTTTGTGCGCAATTTTTTTTTGTAAATATAGTGTTTTTGAGTTTTATACGTTTTCTTGTAAAATTACAAACCGATCTTAAAATTAAAAACAGATAAATGCCTTTTACAAAGGACAGGTATTCATTTTTTTCTAACTTTATTACGTAAAATAAAACACATTATGAAAATCACATCCATCCTTTTCGCCAGTGTATTAACTGCTTCCTTATTGGTTTCTTGTGAAACAAAACCAAAAAAAGAAAAGCACGCTGAAGTTTCTATTGAAATGAAAAAAATCAATGATACCCTTCTTCGAGCAACCATCACAACAATTACTGATAAAAATGGAGTTTTAAATGAAGATGTTCAAGTAATTGAAGGAACTCCTGGAGAAGTCAAAGCAA
>Ga0233444_10001732_pt1 | contig 24090 bp, 22 predicted proteins | sample SI_124_October20_6_FD_182792 | JGI IMG/M metagenome (GOLD analysis project Ga0233444, IMG submission 182792) | Seawater microbial communities from Saanich Inlet, British Columbia, Canada - SI_124_October2016_10_MG | ecosystem: Environmental > Aquatic > Marine > Inlet | place: Canada: British... | reverse complement strand
CTTGCCAGCAGGTGATTTATAAGGCTCCAGCCATGCGCCTTGACGGCTGACAATGCGGAACCAGGCGCCATGATGGTGGTCAATCAGATGATCCCATGAAAATGCCCATAACCGGTGATAATCATGTCTGTAGCGGGGTTCGCCTGTGCTGGTGAATAAACGCCAGGCGGCAGCGATTGCTTCGGCCTGCACCCAAAAATATTTCTGCGCATCGGCAAAGCTACCATCCGGCGCATAACCATAGACCAGCCCGCCACATTCATTATCCCAGCCTTTCTGCATGGCGGTGTCAAACAGATGTCTGGCGACAGGTAAATGCCAGTCGGCAGGGCGGTGATGGTCTAACTGTAAAATCAGTTTGGCCCATTCGACCTGATGACCTGGTTGATAGCCCCATGGCTTGAACAGGTCGTCTGGCTTGTCGATGTTGAATGTCCAGTCATGTTGCCAGTTTGTGTCATAATGCTCCCAAATCTGGCCATCGGTGTTGGCGGTTAGTTCGACGGTGAATTTATGCGCAATGGCGCTGGCACGATCCAGATAGCGTGGCATGCCGGTTGTCTGATAGGCCGCTAGCAAGGCCTCGACGCTGTGCATATTGGCATTCTGCCCGCGATAGGCTGATAGCACAGCCAGATGGGCATCGCGTTCATCAGCGTAAGCACCATGTTCGGGCTCGTAGAAATAAGTTTCCATGAAATCCCAGATTTCGGCAATCATATCGCTGGCACCGGCGATATCAAGGCGGCTGGCGGTGGTAGCGGCTAGCATGACAAAGGCATGACCATAGGCCATGGCGCGGCTATCTTCGATCGTGCTGCCGTTGCGCTGCCATATATAATGCCCATCATCGCAGCGATGATGCGAGACCAGATAGGCAAAGCCATGCGCCGCCCAGTCCCGATAATGCGGTGTGCCCGTATACATAAAGGCATTGGCATAATTGAAAACAAACCGTGCCGAGCTGACCAGATGCCGTGTGTCCTTGTCATAAATGCTACCGTCATCACGGAAATAATGAAAAAACCCACCAGCAGGATCAAACGCATGTGGTTCGTAAAAGGCCAGAATATCGGCGATATGCTGGCGCAAAAAGCCGGCATCTTCAAAATCAGGATAATCTGCCAATGCTTGTTTTCTCCTATTGCCGCGCGATGGTCAGTGTCGCCCGCAGGCCATCGGACATATTCTGGAAATGCAAACTGCCGCCATGCTGTTCAGCAATGGTAGAGGCTACGGTTAGTCCCATGCCAAAGCCCTCAATATGCGCTGTATTCTCGCCGCGTTTGAAAGGCGCGGTCAGCAATGCTAGGTCATCCTCGCTCATACCAACGCCAAAATCATCAATATGAATTTCGGCAATTTCCGATGAAGATTCGAGTGACACAATTGCTTTGCGCCCATATTTCAGCGCATTATCGATCAGATTGCTGATCGCCCTTTGCAATGAAAGTGGCTGCGCCATCACAATCATTCTATTTGTCTTGAGCCGCGCTCCTCGCAAAGATGTGGGCTTGCTATCGGAAAAGATTGTCCGTGTTGAGATTGTCTTGACGGTCTGTTCCTGTAGGGTCACCGGATAGCCCGCATCCTGAAAATCAGCAACCACCGCGTCAACCAGCGCGACCAGCGACATTTTGCGCGGCTTTTCGACATTCATTTCCGATTGCGTATAATCCAGCACGCTCTGAATCATCCCCGTCATGCGATCAATATCAGCATCCATTTTGTGGCGTAGTTCGTCATCTTCGATCAAAGCTGTGCGTAAACGAAGGCGGGCGGCTGGTGTCCCCAGATCATGGCTGACACCCGACAGAAACATCGCGCGTTTCGATAAGGACGCGCCTTCTGCCTTACGATGCGCATTTATAGCTGTGATCATTGCGCGTAATTCGGTTGGTCCTTCAGGACTGTAGCTGGTTGATCCACGCGCAGACCAGCGTCCAGACAAAATATTAGCAAAAGACAGAAAAGCACTGCTCGTATTGACGATCAGTGCCGATAAAAAGGCCAGCGTTAAGATCGGAATAGCGGCGGCAAGCAGGCGGTAGTCAGTTGGTGCGGCTTGGCACCCCCAGATGGCATTGCCATCAACACGCACCCAAGGTTTGTTTTCATAAGCGATAAAAATTGTGGCGTTAGAACAGTAACTAGCCAGTAATCGCGTTACGCTAGCGAGACTGGCGCCAGACGCGTTTTGTTTTGATTTTTCAAGTTCGGCAACCGGATATTTCAGATCTGGCGATATTATCGCAAGCGCCATACGTTTGTTTATGTTGCTGATTGAGGACGTTGCTCCAAGCGACAAAAGTGTGATGTGATCGGCAGGTGCTACCTCGGGGAATTGCGAAAAGCGTCCATTCTCGGCCAGACGTAACAGAGGAAGTGGTAATTCGCTTATCTGTAGGCCGTCTATAGGCGGTGTGTCATCGCGCACTGTTTCAAACAGGCTCAGCCCTGACATATATGATTTATGCAGATGCTGTTTCCATTGCGCTTCGGAATACATCCATAGCCAGCTTGACAAGATGCCAGCCAAGCCTGCGCTGATGATCCAAATCGTGGCGCGCATCTGTAAACTGAGAATGATCTTCATCAGATTTCTGTTTGCGTTACGTCAACTGCAAAGATATAGCCAACGCCGCGTTCGGTTTTCAATAAGGCCGGATTTTTGGGGTTCTCTTCAATCTTGCCACGCAACCGGCCTACCAGAACATCCAAGGCACGGCCAGAACTGTCCATATTGATATCGCCAGCCTGGGTGACATCCATGGCCGTGGTGATTTCATCGCGCGTCAGGGGCACATGCGGATTGGCAAGTAATACCTTGAGCAAGCGTGTTTCGCGTTGTGACAGGGCAATCTGAATGCCATCCGGCGACAGCACTTCGTCTTTCTTGCCATCATAGACCCAGCCCGCGAAGCTGAAGAGCGAGGTGTTGCGCCGATAGTTCAGCGAGGCCGAACGCCGGACACGGCGCAGAACCGCCTTGACGCGTGCCAGCAAGAGATCGGGATTGAAAGGCTTGGCAATATAATCATCAGCGCCGACCTCATAGCCGGACATGCGCTGATGATCTGCCGACAAGGCCGATACCAGAATGATCGGCACATCCTGTTCCCGGCGCAATTCCTTGCATAATTCGATGCCGTTTTCTTCGCCAAGCATAACATCAAGCAAAATCAGTTCGATTCGCCCAGCCGAAATATGATGCTGTATTTCCCGTCCTGTGGCTGCTGTATGCACCATGAAACCGTGCTTGCGCAGATATTGCGCCATCATCTGGCGCATTTCCATATCGTCATCAACAACCAAAATAGTGGGTACAGACATTGCAAATCTTTCACAATCAGGTAACGAAAAGACATTATCTTAGTAATGCAAAAGGGGCATCTTAGTAACAAAAGGCAACAAAAACCATATTTAGGTAACAATGTGTAATATTTCGGGCAAAAAAATCACATTTGCTCAAAAATTGATGAAGAACGATATTGAAACACTGTGCCGCTCAGGTCAGGGTGTCGCACCTTAAATGCATTTGTATCTGGGAGGATTGTAATGAATTCTAAATTTGTATCAGTGGCAACCGCCGCTATCATGACTATGGCCGCAGGTGCTGCTAATGCCGAACCACAAGCTGAGGTTCTGCACTGGTGGACGTCAGGTGGTGAAGCAAAGTCTGTTGCCGTTTTGCAGCAGGAATTTGATGGCCGCGGTGGCACATGGACAGACATGCCTGTTGCTGGTGGTGGCGGTGACGCAGCCATGACAGCACTTCGTGCACGTGTTCTTGCTGGCAACGCGCCAACAGCTGTTCAGCTGAAAGGCCCTGCCATTCAGGAATGGTATGAAGAAGGTGTTCTTGCTGACATTTCTTCAGTTGCCAAGGCAAATGGATGGGCAGACGTTCTGCCACCATCAATTGCCAATCATATGAAATGTGAAGGTACCTGGTGTGCAGCACCTGTTAACGTTCACCGTATTGACTGGATCTGGGCAAATGCCGATGTGCTGTCAAAGAACGGTATCAAGATGCCAACAACATGGGCTGAATTCAATGCCGCCGCAGCAAAACTGCAGGCAGCTGGCGTTACGCCTCTGGCACATGGTGGTCAGGCATGGCAGGACGCAACAGTATTTGAAGCTGTAGCGCTTGGTATTGGTGGCGCAGACTTCTTCCAGAAGGCCTTCGTTGATCTTGATCCAGCAACTTTGAAGTCTGACACAATGGTTAAAGTGTTCGACCAGATGCGCACAATGCGCGGTTTTGTTGACAGCAACTTCTCAGGCCGTGACTGGAACCTTGCAACAGCAATGGTCATGAATGGCGAAGCTGCTTTCCAGATCATGGGTGACTGGGCAAAGGGTGAATTCCTAGCTGCTGGCAAGAAGCCTGGCGTGGACTTCCTGTGTGCTTCAACACCTGGTGAAGGCTTCCTCTATAATGTTGACAGCTTTGCCATGTTCAGCGTTGACGGTAAGGACAAGAAAGACGGTCAGCTTCTGCTTGCCGAGCTTATCGTTGGTAAAAACTTCCAGAAGGTATTCAACCTGAACAAAGGTTCAATCCCTGCACGTGTTGACGTGGCTCTGGACGAGTTTGACAGCTGTGCACACACATCTGCCAAAGATATGGCCGATAGCAACAAAGGTGGTTCACTGCTTCCATCTTACGCACATGGCATGGCACTTCGCGGTGCACAGGCCGGTGCTATCACTGACGTTGTGACAGCACATTTCAATTCAGACATGTCTTCAGCTGATGCTGTGAAGATGCTGGCTGATGCGGTTGCAAATAGCCTGTAGATAATTCTGCCTCGTCCGGTGCTATAATCGGACGGGGTTTATTTTTGGAGGATGAAGATGTCAGAATGGCTAGAGCGACATATACCCAAAATGGTTTTGGCTCCATCCTTTGCCGCCATCTTGATTTTTGTTTATGGATTTATCGGCTGGACAGCCTGGGTGTCACTAACAAAATCCAAGCTGCTGCCGAAATATGATATTGTTGGTCTGTTTCAATATGACCGACTTTTTGCATCCCCGCGTTGGGATACAGCTATCGATAATTTGTTTATTTTCGGATTTTTGTTCATCGTCATTTCCATGATCCTGGGTTTGCTTCTGGCTATTATGCTGGATCAGAAAATCCGCACCGAAGGTGCGCTTCGTACTATTTTTCTATATCCAATGGCCTTGTCACTGATTGTGACGGGTACAGCCTGGAAATGGATTTTGAATCCGGGTCTGGGTCTGGAAGCCACGGTCAAAGGCTGGGGTTTCGAGAGCTTTACCTTTGACTGGTTGGTCAATCCCGATATGGCGATCTATACAGTCGTGATCGCCGGTGTCTGGCAGGCCTCGGGCTTTGTAATGGCGCTGTTTCTGGCAGGATTGCGATCTGTTGATCAGGAAATTATCAAAGCCGCGCAAGTCGATGGTATTCCGACATGGCGTATCTATTCGGCGATTATCATTCCATCGATGGCACCTATTTTTCTGTCTGCCTTTATTGTATTGGCGCATCTTGCGATTAAAAGTTTCGATCTGGTCATTGCCCTGACAGGCGGTGGTCCGGGCTATGCAACCGATCTACCAGCGACCTTTATGTATACGATGGCATTTTCACGCGGCAATATCGGTCAGGCGGCAAGTTCGGCCATGGTCATGATGGCTGTCGTTTTTGCGATTGTGGTGCCTTATCTTTATTCCGAATTGCGAGCAAAAAATGACGGATGATATTCACAGCACATCGCAAACGAATATGATTGGCAAGCTGGCCTTGAGATGGGGGCTGTATATTCTGCTATGCCTGTTTGCATTATATTACCTGATGCCGCTTTTTGTGATGGTTACAACGTCGCTGAAAAGCCTTGATGAAATCCGCACCGGCTCATTGGTGGCTTTGCCTCGTGACGTAACCTTTGCCGCGTGGGGTACTGCCTGGTCGAGTGCCTGTACGGGGATTCAGTGCGAAGGTCTGCGTCCCTATTTCTGGAATTCGGTTCTTTTGGCAGTGCCTGCGGTGCTGATTTCAACGCTTATTGGTGCGATCAATGGCTATGTCATTGCCAAATGGCGGTTCAAAGGCGCGAATCTGATTTTTTCACTAATGCTATTCGGGTGCTTTATTCCGTTTCAGGTGGTGCTGTTGCCAATGGCGCGGATGCTGGGTCTTATGGGCATGGCAGGATCAATCACAGGACTGATTTTTGTGCATGTGGTTTATGGAATCGGTTTTACGACGCTGTTTTTCCGAAATTATTACGTCACCATTCCCACCGAACTGGTGAAAGCTGCCAAAGTTGATGGCGCTGGTTTCTTCCGCATTCTGTGGGAAATTTTTCTGCCGCTATCGCTTCCCATCATTGTGGTTACGATCATCTGGCAATTCACCCAAATATGGAATGATTTTCTGTTTGGCGTGTCATTTTCGCAAGCTGGAACGCAACCTGTGACGGTGGCACTCAATAATATTGTGAATTCAACAACTGGTGTCAAAGAGTACAATGTCGATATGGCTTCTGCGATTATCGCGGCCTTGCCAACGCTCGTTGTGTATGTTGTCGCTGGCAAATATTTTATCCGCGGTCTGACTGCGGGTTCGGTTAAAGGATAAAGAACATGGCGCCAATCCTCGAAATCAAGAATCTGTATAAAAATTATGGATCGTTGAATATTCTTAAGGATGTCAATGTATCAATCGGGTCAGGTGACTTTCTGGTGCTTGTTGGCCCGTCAGGATGCGGTAAATCAACGTTGCTGAACTGTATTGCCGGTCTTGAACCGATCAGCGGTGGATCGATTGAAATTGGCGGCCAGGACATGACGCATGTCAGCCCGAAAGACCGCAATATTGCCATGGTGTTTCAATCCTACGCGCTTTATCCAACCATGACGGTGGCCAAGAATATCACCTTTGGCATGAAGGTGCGCGGTGTCGAAAAGGCAGAGCAGGATATCAAGCTGGCCGAGGTAGCGCGGCAGTTGCAGATCGAACCATTACTAAGTCGTCGTCCGGCGCAACTTTCCGGTGGCCAGCGTCAGCGTGTTGCCATGGGGCGGGCGCTGGTTCGCGATCCAAAGCTGTTTCTGTTTGATGAGCCTTTATCCAATCTGGACGCCAAATTGCGCGTCGAGATGCGTACCGAAATCAAGAAGCTTCACCAGAATCTGGGAGCATCGATGGTCTATGTGACGCATGACCAGATTGAAGCCATGACATTGGCTACCAAGATTGTCGTCATGAAAGGTGGCGTGGTTCAGCAGATTGGCACGCCAGCCGAAATCTATAGCAAACCTGCAAATCTGTTTGTTGCAGATTTCATGGGATCGCCAGCGATGAATCTGATCCCGGCCAAGGCCAAGAAAAACGGTTCCGGCTATAATGTCATCATCGAGCGGGCAGGTGGCGAACCACTGGTTCTGCATGAAAAGCGTACGAAAAAGCTACCCGCCAATGTCGTGGTTGGACTACGGCCAGAAGATATCGGTGATGCGCAATATCGCAAAGGGCGTGATCTGCATGTGTCATCATGTCAGGTTGATGTTGTCGAGCCAGCCGGTGCCGATACCTTTGTGCTGATGTCGCTAGGTGGCAAGGAAGTCACGGCACGACTGCATGCCGAAACCGGTGCCACGCCTGGCAAAGAAATAGAATTTGCTTTTGATATGAAGAAGCTATCCTATTTTGATGCGGATACCGGTGACCGGCTGGAATTACAGTAACAGCTTTTTGTGGACGCCCATTTTAACATATCTTGCTATGGACGAAGGCAGGGTGAAAACAGTATCATGCGTCTGAAACATAATTGCGACCAAGCACAGGCTGTTTGCCTAGGCGTGCCCAGGCTCTGACTATATGACGTGACCTTGGGTAGTTGCATCGGGTGAGATAAGCAAAATGAGTTTACTGGCAGAATGAGTTTACTGGTTGCAGATATTGGCGGGACGAATGTCCGCTTTGGTGTAGCGGCAGATGCCACGGCACCGTTGACGCATGTGCAGATCATGACTTGTGCGCCATACCCTAACTTTGCCGATGCCATAGCCGCATTTCTGGCACCGCTTGATGTCACGATCAACTATCTTTCGGTCGCTGTTGCTGGCCCCGTGAATGACGATAAGGTTGATGTGACCAATAATCACTGGGTTTTTGACAAGAGTGCAGTGATGCAACAGCTGGGCGTTGATGGCATTCTGGTGATTAACGATTTTACCGCCCAGGCGCTGGCGCAAAGTGATCCGGCAACCAATGGCAATATCCAGATTTGTGACGGCATGTCTGACCGCGCTGCGCCGTTGTTGGTGATTGGACCTGGCACCGGTTTGGGGGTTTCGGCCTTAATCCCCGCAGGTGACGATTTTGTGCCGATTGAAGGCGAAGGTGGGCATGTGTCCTTTGCGCCGCGAACGGCAGATGAAATCGCCTTGCTTGGCTTTTTGAACCAGACCATGGCTCATGTGTCAGCCGAGCGGGTCGTAAGCGGAGCAGGTCTGGAAAATGTCTATGCGTTCATGGCTGATCGGGCAGGGGATACAGAAATACCAGCCCGGCTTGGCGCGCCGGAGATTGGCGTAGCGGCTGTGGCAGATGGCGGGATTGCCCGAGATGCGGTACATCTGATGCTAGGCTGTCTTGGTACGGTGATGGCCAATGCGGTGCTGACCTTGGGCGCATGGCGCGGGGTGGTGATTGCAGGCGGGATTGTGCCACATGTGCAAAGTCTGCTTGCCGACAGCCCCTTTGCCACGCGCTTCCGGCATCAGGGGCGTATGGGAACGTTGCTGAACGCTGTGCCTGTATGGTTGTCGGTTGATCCACTAGCTGGCATAAAGGGCGCGCAGGCGGCCATGGCTAATCGATATACGGCTGTGCGCATGAAACGGAAATCAAATTAACGGTGCTAACAGAAAGTTGAAAACGGCGTAACATAATGTCTGAACTTATTCCAAAATCCGCAGAAATACCCGATAGCGATTATGTGATTGTCGGGGGTACAGGCGATCTGGCACTTCGCAAGATTTTTCCGGCACTGTTCTGGCGCTATCTTGCTGGCCAGATTACCACCGAATTCCGCCTGATTGCGGCCGCCCGTTCATCTATGTCAGTCGATGAGTTCGCAACCAAGCTTCGCCCCTTTTGCGCAGATGCGATTGCTGGCGAAGAGGATGGTGAGGGTCACTGGACAGGCTTTATAGCGCTTATCCGGATTGTCGCGCTTGATGTTGTTAGCGGAGAAGGCGGGGCCGAACTTGCCGAACTGATTAGTCGCCGCCTGTCACCCGAACGGCCATTGATTTTCTATCTGGCGATCGCACCAACCTTGTTTGGTGCGGCATGTGATACGATTGCAAAGCATGAGCTGGCGGTGGCACAAAGCCGCCTTGTGGTCGAAAAGCCGCTTGGCAATGACGGCGAATCTGCCCGCGCGATCAACAAATTATTGCTGAATGTTTTTGACGAAACACAAATTTACCGGATTGACCATTATTTGGGCAAAGAGACCGTGCAGAATCTGATGGCACTGCGTTTTGCCAATACGATTTTTGAATCACAATGGGGTAATCATGCGATTGACCATGTGCAGATTACCGTTGCCGAAACAGTTGGGGTTAATGGCCGCGCGTCCTATTATGACAAATATGGTGCTTTGCGGGATATGGTGCAAAACCACCTGCTTCAGCTTGTCTGTCTGGTTGGGATGGAGCCGCCTGCTTATTTCAATGCCGATCAGGTGCGAGACGAAAAGCTGCGTGTGTTACGCGCTATCCAGCCGATCGCGCCTAGCGATGTCGTGCGCGGTCAATATGAAGAAGGCGATGTGGATGGGAAGGCTGTTGCGAGCTATCGTGACGAGCTTGGTGGCGTTTCAAACACCGAAACCTATGTCGCTTTGAAACTGGTGATCGAAAACTGGCGTTGGGCTGGGGTGCCGTTCTATGTGCGCACAGGCAAACGCCTTACCCAACGTGCCAGCGAGATTGTTATTACCTTTAAAAATCGTCCTCACGATATTTTCACCAAACCTGGCGCTCCGGCGAAACCCGATGTGCCAAACCGATTAACGATCCGGCTTCAACCGCATGAAGGTCTGCGATTGCAACTGACGAGTAAAGCGCCAGGGCCTGGTGGTATGCGTCTGTTCCCGTCTGAATTGAACTTGTCCTTTGGTGATACGTTTGACCAACGCCTGCCTGATGCTTACGAACGGCTGTTGATGGATGTGGCACGGGGCAACCAGACTTTGTTTATGCGCCTTGATGAGGTGCTTGCCGCCTGGGATATTATCGACCCGCTGATCGCAGATATTGATAAACATGCATTGCATAAATATCAGGCAGGTACGATGGGACCGATGCAAGGTGATACGCTTGCCCTAAGTGACGCACATGCGTGGATTGATCCACATGAGGGAGAAGCGTGATGATAGATTCAGGTGCGGTTATTGCCGATTATTTATCACAAGCGGTTGCTAAACGCGGATCAGCCAGTCTGGTCGTGTCTGGCGGGTCAAGTCCGGTGCCATCATTTGCAACGCTGGCCAGCATGCCGATTGAGTGGGCAAAAGTCACGATCACGCTGGTTGATGATCGTGATGTGCCTGCTGACCATGCAGATTCGAATGATTTGCTGGTGCAAACGCATTTATTGCAAGGCCATGCGGCACAAGCGCAGTTTGTTTCCCTTGCCCGCGACCCCGATATGGTGGCGCGCATCGCCCGCCCGTTTGACGTGATGTTGCTGGGCATGGGGACAGACGGGCATTTTGCGTCGCTATTTCCCGACATGATGTCCGATGCAACAGCTTTTGACCCAGATGCCAAACCAGAGATTTTACGCACGGGCATTAAGGGATCACCAGCACATCCGCGTATCAGTATGAATCTGGCGATGATTTTGCAGTCGCGGCATATCATGCTTTTGATTCAAGGCGCCGCTAAACGCGAAGTACTTGCCGAAGCCCAGCATGATCGAAATTTACCTGTCTCGGCATTATTGCACCAGACGATCACCGACATTGATATTATTACGGATCAGCCATCATGACATTGCATAGCGTCATTGACGCGGTTACTGACCGCATACGCACCCGAAGCCAAGCCAGCCGTGCGGCCTATCTGGCATCGATTGCCGATATGCAGAATGATCCAGATAGTGACCGCCGGTCGGTATCCTGTTCTAATATGGCGCATGCGGCAGCGGCGGCAGGCGGCGATCAGGATGATGTGCTGGCAATGGCCGATGTGATAAAGCCAAATATAGGCATCATAACAGCCTATAATGATATGCTATCGGCGCATCAGCCATTTGAAAAATTCCCACAAATTATCAAGGCCGCGGCACGTTCAGTAGGTGCCACGGCGCAGGTTGCTGGCGGCGTGCCTGCAATGTGTGATGGCGTCACGCAAGGCCGCCCCGGGATGGAGTTGTCATTGCTGAGCCGTGATGTGATTGCCATGTCAACAGGCATCGGCCTGTCACATGGGGTCTATGATGCGGCAGTCTGTCTTGGCGTATGTGACAAGATTGTCCCCGGGCTGGTTATGGGGGCTTTATCCTTTGGCCATTTGCCAACCATTTTTGTGCCAGCAGGCCCGATGTCAACAGGCCTTGCCAATGATGAAAAAGCCGCTGTTCGCAAAGCCTATGCCCAAGGCAAAGCAAGTCGTGCCGATCTGCTGAAGTCCGAAGTATCTGCCTATCATGGTGCGGGCACATGCACATTTTATGGAACTGCCAATAGTAACCAGATGTTGATGGAAATTATGGGTCTGCATTTGCCAGGTGCGGCCTTTATTCATCCGCATGATGATCTGCGTCATGCGTTGACAGTGGCAGCCACGCATCAGGCCGCCGCCATTTCGCGGCAGTCGGATGATTATCGTCCAATTGGCGAAATTCTGGATGAACGTAGTTTTGTGAATGCCATTGTCGGCTTGCATGCAACAGGTGGATCAACAAATCATACATTACATTTGCCAGCGATGGCGGCGGCGGCTGGTATCGCGCTGACATGGGAAGATTTTGCCGATCTGTCCGATATAGTCCCGCTTTTGGCGCGGGTTTATCCAAACGGCAGTGCGGATGTTAATCATTTTCATGCGGCTGGTGGCATTGGTTTTGTGATCCGCGAGCTTTTGGAAGCTGGATTGGTGCATGATGATGCGCGCACAGTATGGGGTGATAATCTGGCTGATTACGCATCTGAGCCATGTTTTGGCGCAAATAATGAAATTGTATGGAAACCAGCGACGGCTGAAAGCCACGATCCAGATATTTTGCGTCCCGTTGCAGACCCGCATAGTGCAACAGGGGGGTTGAAAATGCTGACAGGGTCGCTTGGTAAGTCGGTGATCAAGGTGTCGGCAGTTGATCCAAGCCGCCATATTGTGACCGCGCCGGCACAGGTTTTTGCCAGTGAAGCAGAGGTCAAGGCCGCCTTTGCTGATGGGTTGCTCAATCAGGATGTGATTGTGGTTATTCATACGCAGGGCCCACAAGCCAATGGTATGCCCGAATTGCATAGTCTGACCCCGCTTTTATCCATTTTACAGGAACAGGGACATAAGGTGGCGCTGGTAACAGACGGGCGTATGTCGGGCGCATCAGGAAAAGTGCCAGCAGCGATCCATGTTTGTCCCGAAGCCGTGGTAGGCGGTGCCATTGCCAAGATCAAAGATGGTGACATGATCACCCTTGATGCGGTTAGCGGACAACTGAATGTTGCGGCTGATCTGGATGCACGACCTTTGCCAGCGATAGCAAATCATGCACCACAGGAAAGCTTTGGCCGCCCATTATTTGCAAGCTTGCGCGGCAAGGCCGCCCCAGCAGAACAGGGAGGCGGCGTAAACCCGCTGATAAATTTATAATGACAAAGGTTAAGATGACGATTGATGACGTTCTGGCACTAGGGCATGTTATGCCAGTGATTGTGATTGATGATGTTGCCCATGCGGTGCCATTGGCGGAAACTTTGCTGGCCAATGGTATCCGCACAATCGAGATCACCTTGCGCACATCAGCGGCGCTTGATTCGATTGCCGCGATTGCCGATCACTGCCCCGATATGGTTGTTGGTGCGGGTACGATTCTGTCGCTTGAATTAGCACAAGCATCGGCATCAGCTGGCGCACGTTTTGTGGTTAGTCCGGGATGTACCGAAGCTGTCATTAAAGGGTGTCAGACAGCTGAGATGCCGCTTTTGCCCGGGGCATCAACCGTTTCGGAAATGATGGCGCTTGCCGAACAGGGTTTTGGCGTTATCAAATTTTTTCCAGCGATGGCGGCTGGTGGACCTAATTTTATCAAATCACTAGCTAGTCCCTTACCGCATCTCGGGTTTTGCCCGACAGGCGGTATCACCGAAGCTACCGCGCCAGATTGGCTGGCTTTGCCTAATGTGCCATGTCTTGGAGGGTCGTGGATTGCCCCAGCCACGCTTATCAATGATGAAGATTGGGACGCGATTGGAGCGCATGCAAAGGCGGCAAGCCTGCTTTAGTCAGCATGTTCTTAGTCCTTATTCAGATGTGAACATGCGAGATAGGGACAGCGAGGCGAGTCCCGAAATCAATGACAGCCCAGCCAATGTCATGATTGTCATATTCAAATCGATCATATGCGCAATCAAACCCAACAAGGCAGGTCCGGTAAGAAGGCCAAAATAGGCAAAGGCAATAATCAGAGAAATCTGCCGCAAGGGTTTATTGCCGCTTAGGCGACCAGCGGTGGAGATAATAAGAGGAAAGGCGTTACCAAGCGCCAGACCAAGTAATCCATAAGCAATTATAATGATTGTGGGCTGGCCTATATAAAGTGCCAGTGACAAAACAACCGCCGCCGCCAACATGGGAACGGCCAGTAATAGATGCGTCTGAAAATAGGCGGCAAGCCTGTCGCCCATAAGCCGAATTGCGGTCATTGCCAATCCGAAGATGAGAACGGGTCTGCCAGCTTCTTCGAGGGTGAGATTGTGATATTGATGAAGATGCAAAGCTGACCAGTCAACAACGCCGCCTTCGATTAATGTGCTGATAAAAATCAGGATGCCCAGAAATATAATTATGGCCTTGTTCAAGGATACCGTAGCTTTATCAGTGTCTATTGTCGAAACGGGATCACGAATCCATTCTGTGCGGCGCATCATGCCGATACCAAAAATAGCGGCACTGACAATGATGCCCATTGGAACTGAAACCTGCATCTTGAGTAAGGCCGTGATGACAACAGCGCCTATAAGCATGCCAGCCGAAAACATAGCATGGAAGAATGACATGCCGCGTCGGTCTGATTGCTGTTCCCATTGCGATGCCTGGGTGTTTAGTCCAGCTTCAAGGAAACCGGCGGCAATACCTGCAAAAATGCCTGCAATGTAAAATATAGGAAGCGATAATGTTGTTAGGCAGATTGCAATGGAAAGCGCAAATAACAGTCCGCCAAAGCGCAATATGCGGGTGGTGGGTATATGTTGGTCAAAACGTGTCACCAAGGCAATGCCCGTGCATAGGCTGATGCCAATAACCAGCAGAAACAAGGCCAGCATCAAGGGATCAAGGCCAAGGCTGGCGCTTCGTTCCGGTACAAGGACGCCCCACATGCCAAAAAAGGCACCTTGACCAAAAAAGCCGAATGAAATCGAAAACCTAGTCTGGCTTATTTCCTGTGCGGTGATCGCCGTTGTCATAATCAGCGTTCGCGGGCACTTAGCAAGGTATCAATCGTTTTTGTCGTCGCACGACTATGGGTAAAATCAGGCGCCGCGCCCGCTTTGGCATGGGCGACAAAATCGGCGACCATAAGCGCATATTGATCGCATGCCGGAAACGTAATGCGTTCAGCATCATCGCCAAGGGTGTTCTGTCCCCATTGCGCGGTTGTTGCGCCATTTGGATTGAACGGAATATTCAGCCGTGCCCAGCCATCAGTGCCGATCACATGCACCATCTGTGACAGACCAGAACTGCTGGACACGGTAAAGGTCAGATGTTGGCCATGAGGCCAGATCAACATACCGCTGGCCAATTTTTCGATGTTACGGTCATCATCCATTTCGACATGACATGATATATGTTCAGGCGCGCCGCCAAACATCAGCACCCCCGCCATGATCGCGTAACAGCCAATATCATAAATAGGCCCGCCGCCATATTCGGCAACATTGCGCACATCCTGTGCGGGGCGCGGCGGATAACAGAAATGGGTCTGGATCGCCTGCGGTGTGCCAATGTCAATTTCGGTGATCCAAGTCCATTGTGGATGATGCCGGATCATGAAGCCTTCATAGATATAGACATTTGATGCGCTGGCGACAGCTTCAAGCTGGTCAAGCTCGGCCTCATTAAGGGCGATCGGCTTTTCGCATAAGACATGCTTGCCAGCCTCTATCGCGCGGATTGTCCATGGCACATGCAGATGATTTGGCAGGGGAATATAGACAGCCTCGACGCCTGGATCTGCCAGCACATCTTCATAGCTGGACTGGCGCATGCCGTCATATAGAGGATTATCAGAAGGCGAAGATGGATCACGCCGCCCGATATGGGTGATCTCATGCCCAGCTGATGTTATGGCTGGAATCAGTTTTTCGCGGCTGATTTTGGCATCACCCAGAATTCCAAATTTCATCATGTCACCTCGCTATCATCAATAGCTATATCAAAGCGGTCATGCCGCATGCCGTCAAGATGAAGATGGGTTAGTGGCAAGCCTTGCCAAGCGCCTTTAGCCGCCAGTAATTATAGGGAAGCGGGGCCAAAAATCCGGCCAGTAGCATTATTGGTATTACGGTAAGATTAAGTCGGGCACCACCAGTCATGGCAACATCAACAAGATTCATGGCTGTTTCCATGCCGATCATCGAGACAAGCGACATGCCACATGCGGTTTTGATGGCGATATTAAGTGCCATCTGGCGGCTCAGAATGATCGTTTCCAGAATGATCGATGTTATAAGCCCGTTGAAAATCGCCAGCGACATAATGGCCAAGGTTGACCAGGGAATCCCGGTATATTGAAAAAAGGCAATCGTCCCAAGATCACCAATGGCACAGCCAATCAGACACCATAGGGTGTTATACGACGCTCGCCGCCATGTGTGACGGCAGGTCCAGTGGATGTTTAAGTGATCTATACGAAATGACATCTGCTACCCATACGTAAAATGTCGATATAATACATTGAAATGGTGTAGTACCAATCAGGGATCAAGCCCCCTGCATTACAATAAGCATATATGCCGGTTTGCTGAAGGATAGACATATAAGCATCGTCATAAATTGATTTTTCATGGCGTTTCATATAATCCCTGCTTGTCAGACCCTATCATTTATCGAAGAATGACGCATGACTTTAGCATCTGTTTATTCAATGGCGCCAGCCAATGCGGAACCCCGAACAGAACGCGTGGCTGTGATCGATATTGGCTCAAATTCATTGCGGCTTGTCGTCTATGCCAATAATGGGCGCTATCCATTTCCATTGTTCAACGAGCGGTCAAATTGCCGCCTTGGTGCTAATCTTGATAAAACGGGGTTATTGAACCAAGAACGCATCGATGTCGCTGTTACAACAATCACCCGCTTTGCGCATGTGCTGTCGAATATGGGAGTCAGCCGGGTTCATGCGGTGGCCACAGCGGCGGTGCGCCGCGCCAAAAATGCGGCCGATTTTATCACCCCTGCCCAAGCTGCGCTGGGGCATCCCATTCGGGTGTTATCGCAAAGCGAAGAAGCACATTATGTCAGCAAGGGGCTGGTGCTGAATATTCCTGGCGCCAGTGGCATTGTCGCTGACCTAGGGGGTGGTAGTCTGGAAATCGTGCGGCTGGAAAAAGGTGAGGTAAAGCATTCGATAAGTCTGAATATTGGACATCTATCGAGCCTGAGTGACAAGGATATTGACAAGGCGCTGGCAAGCGTTTCATGGCTTGGCACCAAAAAGAATCTGAAATTATATGGCGTTGGCGGTAGTTTCCGTGCGCTTGGGATGGCATTTATCGAGGAAGCGCGCTATCCGCTTTCGGTATTGCACGGGCTGAAGATTGATGCCGATGACGCGATTGATATTCTCAATCATATTGTCACCGACATATCTGATCTGGGCGGTATCCCCGAAGGCCGCAAAAAAACCATGCCAACCGCCGCACGAATCATCCGGGCGTTGATGCGCAGGGCAAAAGTGGCCAAGCTAGAGATTAGCGGCACCTCTATCCGCGATGGGGTGATCGCCAATTATGAGCTGAATGATGCTGATCGCGCCGATTTTCTGCTGGCGGTATGTTCGGAAATCTATCAGAACAACCGCCGTTTTCCTGATGTGCCGGAAAAGCTATTTGCTTTTTTAAAGCCCTTGCAGATGACACAGGACAACAAGAAGTTTAACCGCCTGCTTGAAGCGGCTTGCTATCTGGCTGATTTTTGTTGGAATGAGCATGAAGATATACGCGGTGATCTGGCTGCCCGCCGTGTGCTAGGTCTGCCCGTGAACTGCATCTCGCATAAAGACCGGATATGGCTAGCACTGGCTGTCTATCACCGCCATGTCGGGGTGAAGCAGAATAAGGCGCGGCCAAGAGAGCTGCGGCATATTCTGGGTGATGCGCATCGCAAGCAAGCGGTCGCTATTGGTCTGGGATTGCGCTTTGCCATGTTCTTTAGCGGCGGCACAGCAACGGATATGGGTAAAATCCGGTTAAGCGTGTCCGACAAGGTGCTGACCTTGCATGTTGGTGCTGGTGCCGCGGCGTTGATTGATGAACATGCACAGCGCCGCTTTACATTCCTAGCACAAAGCATTAAGTGCTCAGCATCGATTGAAATTGAGGATTAGCATCGGTTTTGATCGGCTATTGCCGCGCTCCATCATTTAGCCAACGGATTATTGATATGTCACAGGAAACGACGTCGCAGACTTATTTTGTGCCGCTTGCCAGCATCATGGAACATCATGATGGTAATCTGTTAGCTGCCATGCAAACGGACGATCTGCGCAACTGCATCGTGACCATGCCGATTGTCGTGGATGTGGCCAAATCAGGCGAGCAGAGTTTTTTTGTCGGGGTTGCCGTGACATGTGATTTTGACAGTCCCGAAGCCTTGTCGGATGAATTTGCCCGAAGCGCGCCAGAAGGATATATCCCGATTTTTGCCTGGATTCCGGCAAATCGGTTCAATAATGATGATTTTGGCATTTTTATTGATCCGAATGACTGTGGTGAAACGCTGGTCAATGGCATGATCGGCGAAGTTATCGAACAGGCGCAGATTGAAATGACGGTTGCGGCACTGGCCACACAATGATGCGCTGTAAAGTGAAGCACTTTACAGTGACGCGCGAAACAATGACGCGCGAAACAATGACGCGCGAGACAATGACCCAACAAGATTAAACCTACAGGGCGTGAAGATGGCGATTTATGTTGATGCAGATGCCTGTCCGGTAAAAGACGAAATTGTCACGGTGGCAAACCGGCATAAGCTGGATGTCTATATTGTCTCAAATGGGGGTATTCGTCCGCATCCGCATCCGCAGGTGCATATGATTATCGTGGCAGACGGTGCGGATGAGGCGGATAAATGGATTGCCGATCAGGCTAAGACCGGCGATATCGTGATTACCGCTGATATTCCGTTAGCGGCCAAAGCGGTTGCGGCAGGGGCATTGGTACTGCGTCATGACGGCGATATGATTACCGAGGCCAATATTGGCAATCAGCTAGCAACACGCGATTTAATGACCGATGTTCGCGCGGCCGACCCGCTATTCACCGGACAGGGGCATAAAGGCCAGCGCAGTTTCAGCAAGCAGGACCGATCTCGGTTTTTGAATAATCTGGAAATGACGATCCGCAAAGTGACAGGTGGGTAAAGGCGTTATTAGTCTTGCGCCTTACTGCCGTTTTTAGCTGTTCCCGCACACCGTTTTGAACAATAGCGCACCTGTTCCCAGTCGCGTGCCCATTTTTTGCGCCATGCAAAGGGTAAACCGCAATATGCACATATTTTTTTTGGGAAATTGGCCTTTTTTAACATTTTTGACATATATCTATGACCAATTATTGTTCTGTATAGGTTTTTCAGACTTTGCTGATCAGTTATATTTACCTAGCCCGAAAATAATGGCTAGTCACTAAAGGGAATTTTGACGATGCCAAATACTAGGCCAGATATTAAGCCAGATATTAGACCAGATACCATGAATGTGCTGTTCCTCTGCACAGGCAATTCGGCACGGTCATTGATAGCCGAGGGTATTTTGCGGCATCGTGGTGGATTGTCCTATCAGGCCTTTTCGGCTGGATCAAAACCGACAGGAACGCCTAATCCCAACGCGATAGTCATTTTGCAGAAACATGGCATTGATACCGGCTTTGCAGCGTCAAAAAGCTGGGATGTGTTTGCTGGTGAGGCCTATGGTGAAATGCATATGATTATAACAGTCTGTGCCAATGCCGCCGGAGAAACCTGCCCGATATGGCCGGGTCATCCGGCAACAGCACATTGGGGTGTTGAAGACCCCGCCGCCGTTACAGGAAATATGGCTGATATTGAAGCTGCTTTTGCACGCACCTATGTACAGATGGATGCCCGTATGAGTGCATTATTGGCTTTGGGTGATCTGCACCTGCCAGCGCAATTGGACGCTGTTCGTGCAATTGGGGATATGTCATGAGTGGACAGGGTGTAGGACGTCGGCTAGTTGCTGAATGGCTGGGAACGCTTTTGCTGCTGGCAACCGTTATTGGATCGGGCATTATGGCCGAGCGGCTGGCCGGTGGAAATGTAGCGATTGCTTTGCTTGGCAATACAATTGCGACTGGGGCTATTCTGGTTGTTCTTATCACAGTGTTCGGGTCTGTTTCTGGCGCGCATTTCAATCCGGCGGTAACGCTAGCTTTTGCAATCCGCAAAGACATTAGCGTGCCAATGGCAGTTTTATATATTGTCATACAGATTATAGGTGCTGTTTGCGGGGCTATGCTGGCGCATTTTATGTTTGAGGTGCCATTAATACAGATCTCACAAAATGTGCGAAGCGGGTCAGCACAGATGGGATCAGAGGCGGTCGCAACTTTTGGTCTGATAATGGTTATTTTTGGTGGCATCCGGTTCCGGCCTGACGCAGTGCCTTGGCTGGTCGGGTTATATATAACAGCGGCTTACTGGTTCACATCATCGACCAGTTTTGCCAATCCGGCGGTAACGCTTGCCCGTTCGTTGACGGACAGCTTTTCGGGGATACGCCCGATTGATGCGCCCGGATTTATTATTTCCCAGCTTGTCGCGGCAGTCATTGCGACATATGTTCTTGGCTGGTTATTTAGCAATAAGGCTGAACCAAACAGCTAGAGTATTTCTGGATGCTAGAAAATAATGAAGCGCCTGCCTCGCAAACTGTGGCAGGTAGCGCAACATCTGATTTTAAAAATCCGTCAATGTTGTTGTTGATCTTGCTTTCAGGGATTGGGGGCTTTGCGATGGTTGTCGTGGTGCCGCTTATTCCAATTCTGGCTGATAGCCTTGATGTATCCTATGCTACCGCACAGCTAAGTTTAAGTGTCTTTTTTGCATCCTTTGCCGTGGCCCAGCTAGTTCTGGGGCCTTTTTCGGATAGCTATGGGCGGCGCACGACGCTGATCATAGGGATGAGTCTGTTCGCGCTTGGAAGTCTGGCTTGCGCCCTTTCGGAAACAGCATATGTGGTCATTTTCGGACGTGGGCTTCAGGGTATTGGCGCCGCGTCCGGCATGGCCATTGCGCGCGTCATTATCAATGATGTGCATGGCCGCGAAAAATCGGCAAAACTGATCGGTTATTTGACGATGGCAATGGTCATTGGCCCCATGGCAGCACCAACAATTTCGGGCTTTGTTGCCGAAGCATTTGGCTGGCGCTGGCTGTTCTGGATGCTGTTTGTGGTTAGTTCGTGTTTGCTGGTGACGATCATCATGAAGTTACCCGAAACAGTGCAGTTTTCACGGGATGCTGATGGACGCCGGCAGGGGTTTTTTGACGGCTTACCTTTGTTCAAGAATATTGAATTTATCGGGTTGGCGGGGAACTGGGCTTTTAGTGCCTGTGTCTATTATGCCTTTCTGGCGGGTGCTGCCTATGTCGTGATCGAACAGATGGGACGATCAGAGACCGAATATGGTGCTTATTTTATAATTGTATCGCTTGGCTATCTGACAGGTAACTGGATTGCGGCGCGCTATTCGCATGTCTATGCATCGTCACGGTTTATCATGGCAGGTACGCTTTTGGCTTTGGCGGCGACTATCACGCAATGGCCATTATATGGAATGATGCATCCTGTTTATGTGTTTGGCCCGATGTCGATCATTGCTTTTGCCAATGGTCTTGTCAGCCCGCATTCGGCATCATCGGTGATGAATGTAGTGCCGCGTCTGTCAGGGGCCGCCTCAGGTCTATCGGGATTTCTTCAGATTGGTGGTGGGGCGCTGATTAGCTTGCTGGTCGGTTATTTTCAGTTCCAGTTTGGCTATACGATGATTATCGTCATGTTCCTGTCGGCAAGCTGTGGGTTGATTTCATTAATGCTGTGCTGGCATATCATCCGCCCTTCACGATAGAAAACGCGATTTTTCGCGATAAATTAAGTAAAAATGCGTTATTTTGTGGCTATTAATAAAGCCAGTGATGAAATTAGGGCTTTCCATATGCTGCATTAAGCAGTAGTTATGCGGCCAGACCTGAAGAAACAGGCAAAACTCAAGAGACATGATGATGACACAAGAACTGCGCAATATCGCGATTATTGCCCATGTTGACCATGGCAAAACAACACTTATCGACTCGATTATGAAGCAAAGCGGTATGTTCCGTGATAATCAGGCGGTTGATGAACGTGTGATGGATTCAGGCGATCTTGAAAAAGAGCGCGGCATTACCATTCTGGCCAAGCCAACGTCGGTGGTCTGGAAAGATACGCGCATCAATATTATCGATACGCCTGGTCACGCTGATTTCGGCGGTGAGGTTGAGCGTGTTCTGGGCATGGCCGATGGTGTTATTCTGCTGACTGACGCTGCCGAAGGGCCGATGCCGCAAACCAAATTTGTTTTGGGCAAGGCGTTGGCGCAAGGATTGCGTCCGATTGTGATTATCAACAAGATCGACCGCAGTGATGGACGGCCTGAAGAGGTTGTTGACGAAGTTTTTGATTTATTCGTAGCGCTTGATGCCAATGAAGAGCAGCTTGATTTCCCAATTTTATATGCATCCGGCCGCGATGGCTGGTGTGTTGAAGAGCTTGATGATGCGCGTGAAAACCTGCATCCGCTTCTTGATCGCATTCTGGCGCATGTCGCGCCGCCGCAGGTTGATGCCGAAGCGCCGTTTGCCATGCTGGCAACATTGCTTGATTCAGACCCCTATCTTGGTCGTTGTCTGGTTGGTCGCATTATGCAGGGAACTGCATCGGTTAATGAAGCGGTGCGTGCGCTTAATCTTGATGGTAGCGTTGTTGAATCAGGCCGTTTGACCAAGCTTTTGCGTTTTGAAGGCACCAACCGTGTGCCAGTTGACCATGTGACGGCAGGCGATATTGTCTGCATCGCGGGTCTTTCGATTGCGTCTGTTGCAGATACAATCTGTGCGCCATCTGTGACGCAACCATTGCAATCGACACCTATCGATCCGCCGACAATGTCGGTTACAATCACGGTTAATGATTCTCCTCTGGCTGGCCGTGAAGGCAAAAAGGTGACGTCAACAGTTATCCGTGACCGTCTGCTTGCCGAAGCCGAAACAAATGTGGCAATTACCTTTTCCGAGAGTGGCGGCAAGGACGCGTTTGAAATTGGCGGGCGCGGCGAGCTTCAGCTTGGTGTGCTGATTGAAACCATGCGACGCGAAGGCTTTGAAATGACAGTTTCACGCCCACGTGTGCTGTTTCAGACAGATGATGCGGGCAACCGGCTTGAGCCCATGGAAGAAGTCACCGTTGATGTGGATGAAGAATATTCAAGCGGCGTGGTTGATGGTCTGAATCGCCGTAAAGGTGAAATGCTTGATATGCGTGCGGCAGGTGCCGGAAAAACGCGGCTTGTATTTTTGGCGCCATCGCGTGGTCTGATCGGATATCAAAGCCGATTTCTGACCGAAACACGTGGTACCGGTGTGCTGAACCGTATTTTTCATTCTTATGCCCCGTATAAAGGTGAAATTATTGGCCGCCGTAATGGTGCGCTTATTTCCACGGATAACGGCATGGCGGTGGCTTATGCGCTGTTCAATCTGCAAGATCGTGGTTTGATGTTCGTTAGCCCGCAGACACCTGTCTATCAAGGCATGATTGTTGGCGAGCATAACCGGAATAATGATCTTGAAATCAATGTGCTGAAAGGCAAGCAGCTGACTAATGTGCGCGCATCCGGCACGGATGAAGCGGTTAAATTGGTACCTGCCAAGCGTATGTCGCTGGAAGAAATGATGGCGTATATCAATGAAGATGAATTGCTTGAGGTGACGCCAGAAAACCTTCGGTTGCGCAAAATGTATCTTGATCCACATGCACGCAAGCGCGCTGCCCGCGCCTAAAGTTTTCACGGGTCATCATCTCGATGCGTGACAAGTTGGACAGGCAGTTATATGCTGTCTGCTAGCAGGCTTTAGCCCTGATTGGTCGCTGGTTCTGGAGTTGATTTCATGTCATCACCCTATGTTTACGATAAGGCAAATATGGCGCGCGCTGTGGCGCGTATGTTGCTTGAAATTGATGCGGTTCTGTTTCGTGCAGACGAGCCATTCAAACTGACATCAGGAATGATGAGTCCGGTTTATATTGATTGTCGTAAAATCATTTCGTTTCCCCGCATGCGGGCAGCGATGATGGATTTTGGCGCGACAGTGATTTTGAATGATATTGGACATGAAAGCCTTGATGCGCTGGCTGGCGGGGAAACGGCCGGTATTCCTTTTGCCGCCTGGCTGGCAGAGCGGACACATTTGCCGATGCAATATGTGCGCAAAAAACCCAAAGGTTTTGGCCGCGATGCGCGCATCGAAGGCGACATCAAGGATGGCCAGCGCATTCTGCTGGTCGAGGATCTGACGACGGATGGG
>Ga0233444_10001728_pt1 | contig 24108 bp, 10 predicted proteins | sample SI_124_October20_6_FD_182792 | JGI IMG/M metagenome (GOLD analysis project Ga0233444, IMG submission 182792) | Seawater microbial communities from Saanich Inlet, British Columbia, Canada - SI_124_October2016_10_MG | ecosystem: Environmental > Aquatic > Marine > Inlet | place: Canada: British... | reverse complement strand
ATGTCATGCATTCCAAAAAGGCATTGTCTTGCCCAAAATAATTTTCGGCAACAATGTGGTGGTAAGATCCTCGTATTCCTTGAATGGCTATTTTCATTTTCTATTTTTCTTTACACAAAAAAAGTCCCGATTTCTCGAGACTTTCTTAGTTGTATTCTTTTGTTTTATCTAAACAACACATGGAAAGCCTCGCTTCTCTTATAAAAATAAAAGAAGGAAAAGAAACTTGTAAATGTGTTTTTGAATTTCATAATTGCTGATGTTTGACAAATTTAAGTTTAAATTTCTAAATAACAACTTTTTATGTAAAAAATGTTTGATCCCCCTTTTGACAAAATCCTTTTAAAAAGAAAACTTCAGTTTGGAGATTGCAAACAAAAAAAGCCAAAGATGGGAGTCGTTTTGTAAATTATCTGTCATCTTTTTAATCTTTTGCATTGGCATTCCAAACAAAAAGCACACATATTACCGATAGCTAACTACAATTAATTTAGCAGTACTAAATTTTAATAAGTATGATTCTTCAATTGAAGAAAACTCAGAAAACACTATTAAATTAAGCCTCTTAACAGCTAGAGAAAAAGAAATCCTTATTACGTTATCTACAGGAAAAACTAGTAAAGAAACCGCTAATGCGCTTAATATTTCCACTAATACTGTAGAGCAACACAAAAAAAATACAAAAAAGAAACTAGATTTTAAAACTATCGGAGAATTGATAAACTTCACAATGTCTACCAAATTGTTTAAAATATCTTAATGAAAAAAACTTCCATTACTGTAAGCTTTTTGCGAACCACATTAACCTAACTTCAAACCAAATATTTAGTCTTTAAAAATTTAATTGAAACACTATAGCAAAATACAAATTTGAATACAATAAAGTGTTTATTAAAGCAAAATCTATTTTTTAACTAGAAGAACTGTTTGAACTTTATGAACAGACATTAATTTCAAAATATAGACTCCTGAAGCATCCTTTGTTAAATCAATTTTCATTTGAGTATTTTTAACTATTCTTTTTTCAGAAGACACAACATTTCCTAAAAAATTCATAATTTTAAGATTAACCTCTTTATCAAGAAAGGAAAGTGGAAATTCAATTGTGAATATTCCCTCTGATGGATTGGAGTAAACAGACACTTTCATTGTACTACTATCCTCAATTTCTTCATCATCAATCGACAAATTATTCAACTTATTTTCAAATATCAAGACATCAATTGCGGCTTTAAAATCTAAATCTGAAAGTATTAAATTTGATATTGTATTATCTTGAACCTGCTCTATCGCCATTGCAATAGCTGCTGTATTTATATCAAATCGTTCCCAATTGGGTGCCCATTTTTCATTTAAACCATCAGGCAATACCTTCATTCTCACATTATCTGGAAAACCTAGTAATGGATGAAAGTAACCTGTTTTTGCATACTCTCTTAATGCAGTCAAGGAAGCATCTGGTAAAAAAGGATATGCTAAAACAGCGCCGTAAGGCGCTGGTGAAATATGAATTACTTCACCTGCATTTGCTGTACCATGAGCCTCAGACCCCTGGTGAGAGATATAAGTGTTATACGACGCAAAACCATTTACATCCACATTTGATAGTGTTCCACATGCTGTTAGCCCAATTAAGGGAAGTCCTATAACATCTAAAGATGTTTTTGCATCAAATTCATATGCTTTTGTACTATTGGCAATAAAAGGATCTATAGTCCCCGTCCAAAGCTGTAACCAATTATAAGTAAATCCAGAACCAAACCAACTCGGATAAAAACCGTTTTTTTCTATCCTAATAATCTTATCTAAAATAGAAGCATCTATTTTACCGCTTGCAATCGCTTCAGCATATATCAATTCTGTTTCCTCAGAAAATGCATCTCCCCATTCTCCATCTATAGGGTTTCCTAATGTATCCAATGCTTTTGGTATTCTACCACTTCCTGTTAGTATTTGATCCCATTGCGGTTTATCTAAAAGCGCATCAGCAATAGCAACAAGTGAAGCATCATCACTATATTTTTGTTTTACAACTCTTATTCCTGCGGCACACATAGCCCAGTCAATTATACTTATGTTTTGCCATATTGGAAAGCCATTATTATCCATCCAATGTTGAGGGAACCCTAAAACACCACTCACCCCATTATTTACATTAAGTGCATTCAACCAATTAAGTATAGAACTTATTTTTGTTTTTGCTTCAGCTGGAGATAACATGCCTTCTTTTTCTGCTAATACAAATGCAGCCATTGCCATGCCTAATCCAGAAAGCTGAACGTGGTCTTCCCTACTTGAAATTTCTTGTACGACGCCTCTGTCTTCATCTAACTGAATATAATGCCATATAAAATATCGAAGTGCTGATTCTTTCAACCATTGTAATACATCCTCATCTGCTGTAGGAATTGAAAATGGTGTTACGGTATCATCTAACAAATAAATATCATCTAACAAAAGATCTGAGGTAAAAGCATTATTTTCATCTAACAATTGATTGTCTAAATTTACAGTATATTTAATCTGGCGCATATTTACTGCTGCAAATGGAAGTATATAACTTGACCATTCCGTACCAACAGCAATGGTTTGAGTATATATAACTATGTTGGTATCATCTCTAACCTCAACATCTAATGATATAGGCCCTCCAACTGATTTTGCTTTAAAACGAATCCCGTTTAAATCACTTAGCTCTGAAGGCAATTCTAATCGGGTTGCTGAATCTAATCCTGAAAATGTAGAAACCACAAGAGAAATTTCTTTATTTGATGTACCTTCATTTGATGATGAAATAGAAATTTCGTCAAAATAACAGGTCTCTGCCACTCCAGATGTAGGCGCTATCCAAAACCAAATAATTCTTTTTCCCGCATGTGCTGACAAATCAATCTGAGCGTCTTCCCATTGCCCTCCACTATATGCCCCATTAAAAGACACATTACCAATTGTAGAACCCTCAAAATAGAGTTGTACTTGATAATTTCCAGCACCATTAGGATTGTAAAATTTAATATTAAGAATACTTGAATCCGTAACTAAAGCACTCATTGTTCCACTAAGTCCCTTCCATGGACTAGTTGGGTTGTTTTCAATGGCATGAGAAGATGTATTTAAAACATCATTAAGCGGGTTTGACACGATACTTGCCCAAGAATTACTTGCAAAATCTAAACTAACACCTGTTGCAGCTTCATCTGTAAATATTTCTAATCCACTTGCAACTTCAAAATTATTAAAATCTATCCGAAGTGCTTGTTCCCATTCCGTTCTATCCATTGACAAATTAGCATCATATGAGTTTGTTTCTAACTCATATCTAGACATCATTTCTGTAAACCCTAACCTGGCTTGGTCATTGGTTAAAAGTGGAATTCCTATTTCTAAGTTATCAAAAGAGTGGTTTTGTGTAATCGCGTCTTCTGAAATAGGTTCAGATAAGCTTCCATCTACATACAAATTATCAATATATGATTGCGTAATCTGACCAGTACTTGGGTATATTATAAACCAACTCAACGTTTTTCCTATATGTTCTGATAAATCAATAACATGGCTTGTCCATTCCGAAGCATCATAGTTTCCTGTAAAGAAAAATTTATCAGGACTCCCATCAAATGAAAATTGAATCTGATAAATTCCTGACTGAGCAGGATTCAAAAATTGAATGTGAAAAATTCTAGTATTATCAGTTATTTCAACAGAACAATTACCAGTTATCCCTTGCCAAGAAGCACTAGAATTATTAGAAATCACGGTTGCTGAAGAATTTGTTTCATTACTCAACGGATTCGTAACAAGAGAGCTCCATGAATTTTGTCCAACATCAAAAGTTCCTGACTGTGCTGCATCATCAAATAATACGACTTGTGCATTGAGCTGGATTATCCAACAAGTAAGTAGGCTGATAATTAAATGTAAATTTTTCATTGTTTTATTTTTTTTTACAAATCAGGTTTGACCCACTAATATCTGCTAGAAAAGCTTCATTTCTTCTAGTGTTTTTATCTCTCATAAATAATCACCCTATAAACACCGGGTGTTATTATTTTTTGTTTTGTTGCTGGTGAATACGCATCAGGCTCGCCTTCTTTTTTGGTTTCTTTAATAATGTCTTCAGTGGTTTCAAAAGTCCTTCCGAATACTCTTAATCTTGAATTATGATACGTTTCATCACCATTCATCAAACGTGTTGCTACCCATTTTTTGTTTTCATAACGCCCTTCATAGACTTGACCGATGTAACCAACCGTGTCCTTCTTTTCCGAAGAAAAGAAAACAGTAAGGTTCATTCCTATTACAATAAACTCATGTTTAGATTCTTGTATAATGATGCCAAAAGAAGGTTGATTGGGTTTCTCATACACAACTTTTAATTTGTAGTTACCCAAATAAACATCGTTATATTCTTCATTACCTTCTTGTAAAACGGCTTTCATTTTACCTGTACCTTGGTATTTCTTTATTAAATGCTCAACTTCATGTAACACTTCATATGATTTGGTAAACACAAAATTATCTGCTGCATCTTCAATTCCAAAGGGCGAAAAACATATAGCATCATGCTGACCAAGAGCATAATAGGCCCGACCTACTTTAGCACTCGATTCTGGTACTAAAAGCGGATTATCATCTCTATGGTACATGGCCACTATTTCTTTGAAGTTTGGCAAATAGATATCTGGTGATTGAATATCAATATCTGGTGCTGCAGCTTTCCAAATGTCCATCACTCTAGAAACGGGTCCTCCGTTTGGGTATACGCCTGGTAAATCTTCTGGCTTTTGTACTATCCAAGCATTGACCATCATAGGTAAATTGTATTTTTCTCTACCTGACTTTGCTACAAAGTTTATATACGTTGCATATTGCCAAACTGTAAAAAAGGCTTTTGATTCTGGGGTTTCTCCAAACACCTCTTTCCAAGTTCCTTTGGTTTTAAAATTTGATGCTGCCCAAGCATCTCTTAGGTAAGGCTTTAAATGGCTTTTGTTTTTCTTTAAATATGCCATCAATTGATTAGGCACAGCTTGTTCATATAATTCTAAGGATATAGGATTATAGTCAATTTGTTGAAACATCCCTACTTCATTTTGAGGCTGCATTAAAATGACCGTTTGGTCTTTGTCATATGCTTTTATATGCTCCATTAATTGTGTAAAAGCTTTAGCATCTGCTTGTTTTGTTGCCTGACAAAACGGCGATAAGGTTTCTATTTCTTTGCCTGCTTTAGTTTTTACTCTAAAAAAACGTTTGGTATCTTTTTTTACCCAAAGTGGAGCATAACTTGATTCTCCATTTTTCCAACTGGCAAACCATAACAGGCATACTTTTAAATCATTCTTTTTAGCGTTATCTATAATCGCATCTACCAAGCTATAATCATAAACACCTTCTTCTGGTTCAAATTGTTCCCAAGCTAGGGTTACAAATACAGAATTAAGATTCATAGCTTTTAACTTTGGAAATAACGGCTTCATATATTCTATAGTAGACGCTGATGAGTTATGCACTTCGCCTGCTATCATTAAAAATGGTTTATTATCAACCATTAATTGGGTTGCATTTCCATTTTTATTAAGATGTGGTATATTCTTTTGAGCGTTAACTTTACTTAAGGTTAAAATAAAAACCGAAAATAATAAGATTGATACTTGCTTCATTTTAATTATTTTAAATTAGTTTAATTTATTATGGTATTCTAATCCTGCTTTTTCAAAAGACACTTTATATTCTGGCGCTTTTTTTGACAACTCCCATAACATCCCTGAACGGTAATTTTCTATAGACAAGACATTAATAGGTTGAAAAAAAGCATCTGGTTTATTGGCTGTTTTTCGATTATTTGTATTAACACTCATTACAAAACCATATTCATTATAAATACCTTCGTTTTTAAACTCATTATAAAGGGTACGCAAACAGGTTATGGATTCTTTTGGCGCAAAAGGAATGGCACTAATTACTGAAGCGATGGAAATGGTTCCTTCGTCTACATCGTTTTCTGCTGGTAATCCTGTGACCATCCATTTTTCTGAAACTGGAGAGTATGTATCATAAAAACCCCAAACATCGCCATATAAATAATTATTTCCTGGATTGAGTTGTGCATATTTAATTTGAGCTTTTATAGCGTTTTGTGTGCCTTGGAAATAGTCCATTTTATTAACATTACAAATAGAATCTCTATATCCATTTAAATCAAACCAAATATGTGATTGCACCAAATAGCCTAATTTTGCTGTGGGGTAATGTTTCAATTTTAATATATCGGGGTTGTTTACTTGAATACCCGTAAACTGTTTTGACGTTTTATAGTTGTACTCTTTGGTAGAGAAATATCGATACCCGTATTGCTCATCAATAAATAGCTTTGAAACATAATTATTGTAGGCCTCTTTGTTATGTTTCCATTGTTTAGAACTAAGCACCAATAATTGGAAAAAAAAGGTTTCATCCATTTCACCAATAAGCTCTTTTCCATCAAACAATTCACCATCTTCTCCATTTTTAAACCATGTAAAACATTTACGGTCTTCTTTGTATGCAAAATTCCAATCTATACGATTACAAATATCATCACATAACTTTCTTATTTTATTTTCAGTAGGATTATTTTTGTCAAAAAACTGTCTAACAATAAACTGTATGGATGTCGCAAAGAATGCTGTGCCAACTACGTCATAGGGTTGACCAAAATTGCCATATATTCTCCCTTTTATTTTTTCTCCTGATATTCTCCCAAAAGAGCGCGGAAAAATACCACTTACTGTTTTAGCATTTTGGTATTCTTTTAAATATTGTAATACGTCTTCTGCGCCTTTTTCTCTTGAAACCCACTTATTTTTAATGGCAACACAATAAAGATTAATGCGGTATCCATCATTTTCAACAACAGCGATTGAGTCCTTATTTAGTAAGCAATTTTTAGTGTAATCATACTGTATACGTTCTAAAAACTGATCATCTGACAATCTATTTAACTGCTTAATATTTATGTTTAGGTATGCTTTATTTTCTAAAAAATCATGATTAAACAATGTACCTGTTTCTTTTAAAAACTCCTGATTCTTACAACATACAAAAAAGCATATTACCGAAAAAAGTGTTACCGAAATTAATTTCTTATTAATATTATATAGTTTCATTGTTATGACCTAAAGCTATTTTATAGAGGTTAATTTGACGTTAGCGTATTTGTCTAGTCAAGAAATGTTGAGAATCAAAAGAAAAGCTCATTATTCTTAATGAGCTTTTCTTAAACTAAAACTAAGGATTACTGAAAGAACAATTTTTTAATACTTGTTGCTGTGTTTTCATTTTCTATTTGTAAAATGTACACGCCACTTTTACTAATTGATTTTTCAGATATTTTGCCCTTAATCCTTTCATTTAAAATTAACCTGCCCATTAAATCAAAAACCCTCAAAGAAGTATTGATTTGATCCTTTGTAAAATTAACGCGACCTGTTTTATCGAAAAATACGGTCTCAGAAAATATTTCAACAGAATTTGTGCTCAATGTTGAAGATTCACTAAAATAAATATTATCAACATAAGCAACCGATGAACTACCTCCAGCTGGCATTAAGATGACTTTATTTATTTGATTACCCACATGAGACGTTAGATCTATACTATACTCTACCCAGCCTGTAAGTGAACCCGCTTCGTAAGTAACATTGTCTCCCCATTGCCAATCACCTGGATTACTAGTATACTCAAATTGTATCTGACCTGGTCCTGCTCCATTAGGGTTATAAACAGAAAAATAAAGCTTATCTCCAGCAACTGGTGTATAAGTAGGGAAAAATTGCAACTTTTGCCAAGCACCGGCATCACCAGTATTAGCACAAGTTTCACTTGAATTCACAGCATCTGAAACTGGATTCAAAACTTCCGAACCATTGCCATCAAAAAATATACCTGAAGCTACTGTATCATTATATACTATTGGTGATTCAGGAACAGGAATCACAGATACAGTACCAAAATAAATGTTATCGACATAAGCGGCTGATGCACTAGCTCCAGCTGGCATTACAATAACTTTATTTATTTCATTACCTGCATGAGAAGTAAGATCTAAAGTATATTCTACCCACCCAGTAAGTGAATCAGATCCATATTCAAGATTGCCACCCCATTGCCAAGTACCTGGGTTACTAGTATACTCAAATTGTACCTGACCTGGTCCTGCACCATTAGGATTATAAACAGAAATAAAGAGTAAATCTCCAGCAACTGGGGTATAAGTAGGGAAGAACTGCATTTTTTGCCAAGAACCATCAGTGCCAGAATTAGCACAAGTTGTACTTGAATTTATAGCATCAGAAACTGGATTTAAAACTTCCGAACCATTGCCATCAAAAAATATACCTGAAGCTGTTACATCATCATATACATGGGTTTGGGCTTTTGCGTTAAAGCTAAATAAAAGCAATAAAGCTATTGCCGCTGAAATTAAGGCGTTTCTAAATGTAGTTTTTGTTTTCATAATTAATTAATTTAAAGATTAGTAATTAGGAAAGGCAATCAAAAGTTTAAGTTTAAATTAACCACCTTTTCTCCTTTTTAAAATTTTCTTTAGCCTAATACACAAAGCATCGGGGCTAAAATGAATGTATAGTATATTGTTTTTTATTTATCACATACACCACAAAACCTATTTTATTTTACTTATTTACAGTGTGTTACAAAATATTTGTCGTTTTATTTTAAAAAATAAACCCCTTGTCATTTCATGGACACCCATTATGATTATTATAATTTCACCTTATTAAAAGGCTTGTTTTTAAAAGTTATTGATTATTTAAAATCCTGAGAATTCTGCATTATTAATTGATTTTTTTAATTTTTATATAATTATTTATACTCAACCTTAAAACGTTAGTTAAGAATATGGCTTTACGGCAACACAGACCGAGGACCAAAATAAATATTGTCAACATAAACTATTGATGAACTATTACCAGCTGGTATAAAAATAATTTTGTTTATCTCATTACCTACATGGCTTGACATATCTAGACTATATTCTACCCAGCTAGTAAGCGCATCGACATCATATTCTAAATTACCACCCCATTGCCAAACTCCAGGATCACTTGTATACTCAAATTGTATTTGACCTGGACCAACATTATCAGGATTATTTATAGAAAAGAAAATCTTATCTTCATTCACAGGAGTATATATTGGGAAAAATTGTATTTGACTCCAAGTCGAGGGACCCGATGCTGCGCATTTTTCACTATTATTAATACAATCTGAATTGGGATTAGCTACTTCAGAACCGTCTCCAAAAAAGATACTTGAAGCTATTTCTTCATCATATACTGCTAATGATGGTTCAGGTGATGGAATCACAGATTCCTTACCAAAATAAATATTATCTGCATAGATTATTGATGAACTGCTCCCTGCAGGCATGAAAATAATCTTGTTTATCTCATTATCTAAATGGCTTGACATGTCCAGACTATACTCGACCCAGCCAGTAACCGCATCGATGTTATATTCTAAATTACCACCCCATTGCCAAACTCCAGGATCACTTGTATATTCAAATTGTATTTGACCTGGACCAACATTATCAGGATTATATATAGAAAAGAAAATCTTGTCGCAACTTTCAGGAATGTAGTTAGGGAAATATTGTATTTGACTCCAATTTGATGGACCTGAGACAACACAATTTTCACTATTGTTAACGCTATCTGGATTAGGGTTAGCTAATTCAGAACCATCCGCTAAAAAAAGCCCCGAAGATATTGTTTCATTGTACACATAAGTTTGGTCTCCAATAACAACCACATCAGTAATGACCTCTACAAGAATCTCTTTAGTTTCTGTGATACCATCCGAAAATGTATTCTCAATTGTACAAGTAACAAATCCCAGATCAGAAAAACTAACTTCAACTTCTTGTTCTGAAGAAGTTGATGGTATTCCTCCAGGAAACGTCCATAACCTTGAAACTACTCCGGTAGAGTAATCTGTAAAAACAGCAGATTCTTCTATATTAACCTGTTCACTACTCACATCGGAATCAAAGACAATTTCATCAGGGTAAGTATGTGTTTCTTCACACCCCAATAAAACTGTCAATACAAGGGTTATTGTTAAAATTTTTGTTTTCATTTTTATATTTTTTGTTTTCATTTTTGAAAATGATTCGATTGTTTTTCTAAATTCAAAGCAATAGCAAGTTCAAGTGAGCTAAAGTTATTAGTACTACTATCTACAATTCACATCTGCCTAATAATCAGGGTTTTGTTCAAGGTTGCTTTTTTGAATCTCTTCTATAGGGATTGGCCATAAATAATGGTTTTGAGGAAAACTTCTATTACCTATCCCATCTTCGAAATAAAAATATCTATAGGACTTTGAAGCATCCAACGGGTTTCTAATTATTTCGACTCCTACAATATCTTTAGCAAAATCAACTTCGGCATCCAGCCATCTTCGTGCATCGTACCATCTATTACTCTCGAATGCGAGTTCAATTTTTCTTTCATGTTTAATTTTTCGTAATAAATCTCCTGAGGCATCAATTGGTGGCATATTTACGTCCTGTCTGCTTCTAACCTTATTAACATATTCTACAGCTATAGGGAGATTATTTAAATGATATTGTGCTTCGGCATAGGTTAGATAAAATTCAGCCAATCTCATATATATCCATGGTTGATTACTCCCTGTACCAGAATCTAATGACCAGCTTTCGTCTAATGACTTTCTGATACCATATCCTAAACGGCTACCATTCCACCAAAAATCCACATCTGTATTCCTACTATCTTTACCACCATCCCAAAACTCAAGTTCTCTTCCTTTAAATTGGTTACCATCATGTAAGACAGAATATCCTAGTCTAGGGTCTCTGTTGACATAAGGTTGATTTGGATTATAATCAAAAGCTTCTGGATTAATAATTGGGGTCAAGTTGCTTGAGTTACCTGAATAACCTAATACAGGAATCACTCCCGAAAAAGCCATCTCATATTGGTCTATAAATTCTTGCCTTGGATTTTCACTTATCCAACCACCATCACCATTCGGAAAACGCCATTCATCAATGCTATGCCCACCTCTATAATGGAAATAGAAATCAGATACTTCATCGACAAGCTCAAACCCAAACTGATTAATAAACTGCTTGAAGAATATAACCTCGGGATTCATAGCACTTAAAAATAATCCCTGATAGTCTGCAGATAAACTATACTTACCTAAACCAAATAATTCTTCGCATGCGTCTGAAACATGTTGCCATTTTGTTTGATCATTAGTTTCATTAAAAAGTGGACTTGCATTAAATAGCAAAGCTCTTATTTTTAAACCCATAGCAGCTCCTTTGGTAATTCTTCCAAATTCCAATTCTAAGACTTCATCTTTATTTGACAAACCCTCAATTGCCATGTTCAATTCTTCAACAATGAATTGCACACATTCTTCAAATGAAGATCTTTGAACATCAAAACTAGAGCCTAACTCAAATGTACTTTTTACCAATGGAACACCTCCATATCTAGCAATAAGTTCTGTATAAAAGTAAGCTCTCAGAAATCTTATTTCGGCTGTAAGTTGTTTTATCCGGTCTTCAGTTCCTTCTTCTGAAAAGTTTGAAATATTCTCTAGAAAAATATTATTATTTCTAATTGCTCTATATGCATCCAACCAAAACCCATTAAAATAATACATATTTAAAGATCCAGATGTAAGACCACCTTGGGTATACTTGTCTAAAAATCTTGCTTCATGCATATGGTAACTTTCATCAGTAATACCTGTCATGCGCAAACCTCCTGCCCATTGAGAAAAACCGTGAGGTAATTCATTATATCTATCGTTCACATAAAGCTCTATCAAATTTAAATCTTGCCATACGTCTGCTTCAGAAACAGCATCTTGTGGTTTTAAATCTAAAAAATCATCATTGCAACCAGAAATAGAGAATAAAGTTATAGTTACAATTAGTATTTGTGTTATCTTTTTCATTTAGTCTATATTAAAATGTTACATTGAGTCCAGTAGTCAATAACCTTTGCTGAGGATAAAACCATCCTGTTGAGGAATTACTTTCAGGGTCATTTATTTTAACGTTATCGTCTATAATTAAAAGATTGTGTCCGGCAACAAAAAGTCTTAAACTTTGTAAGCCTAGTTTACCTAAAATGTCTTTATTAAATGAATATGATAATTCAACATTTTTTAATCTTAAAAAAGCATTATTTCTTACCCAAACAGTAGACACTTCTCTAAAACTACTACTTGCGGTATCAAAAGCAGCAGGATAAATCGCATTAGGTGTTCTTGATTCAGATCGCCATCTATCTTCATAGAAAGCAGCTTGTTGATTTATATCGAAAGGTCTATAGATTGTTTGAGCCTGTCCTTGCCCTTGAAATAATGTATTTAAAGCAAAGCCATTCCATTCTAAGCCCATAGTAATCCCATAGGTTATTTTTGGAGTAGGTGAGTTTTCTAAAATTATTTGATCTTGTTCATTTAATACACCATCTCCATTCTGGTCAACAATTCTAACATCTCCTATTTGAGCATCAGGAAAACTAACAGAATTATCAACTTCTTCTTGGTTTTGATAAATGCCATCGGCTTCATAAAGCAAAATAAAATCTACTGGTCTACCTGTCCTACGCTGCCATACAGGCACATTAGGTGGTTCATCTATAAAATCAACTTCACTCTTAGCAAAAGTAAACTGCCCCCCTATAGAGTAGTTAACATTGTTTATTTGGTTTCTATGAGTAAACTGAGCTTCAATTCCTCTATTCGTTACTCTACCAATATTTTCATCAGGCAATGTTAATCCAGAATATACCGGTATAGATGCATTTCTTGGGGCTAAAATGTCTGAACGCTTTTCATAAAAGGCATCTATACTTCCTTCTAACAATTCTTTTTTCAACCTAATATCAAGTCCTAAATTAATTTTTTCAGAAGTTTCCCATGTTATATTTGGATTAGGGGTTGTATTAGGAGTTAATCCGTTTGTTCTTAAAGGGTTCTCACCAAACACATAGGAATTTCCAATGTTATATATTTGAAGGTACTGAAAATTATCAACCCTATCATTTCCCAATAAGCCCCAAGAACCTCTTAATTTTAATTCTTTTACAAGGTCACTTTTAAAGAAATTCTCCTTTGAAATTCTCCAACCAACAGATAGGGCAGGAAAAAAACCGAAACGTTTTTCTTTTGGAAAATTTGCTGAACCATCATATCTCATAGTTATATCTATAAGATATTTTTCATCGTATCCATAATTAATTCTACCAAAGTAATTTTGCCTAGCTGATTGATAACCTCTTCCATCAATTTGTTGGTTGTCATCGGAACCACTAAATAAAAACGGAATCTCTTCTGATATTAAATTTTGACGTTGTGCACTAAAAAACTCACCTTCTTGTTCGTATTGTTCATAGGCTGCAAATGTGCTTATAGTATGTTTATCAAAAGTTCTGTCGTATCCAATTTTAAAATGAAATGTTTTATTGAGTTCTTCACTATACTGTTGAAACAAAGAAATGTTTCCTGTTTGAAACTTTAAATTGATAAATTCTCCTGTACTTTCATCAAATTCATATTGATCAAAGGGTTTCGACAAGTCTTTTCTGGTTGTTGTATAAAAATCTATCGCAGCATAGCCATGAGCATATAGTCCTTCAGTAATAAAGGGTAAATCCCAACGTAAGGCAAATCTAGAATCAAATTTTTTAGTTTTAGTTTCCTTACTTCCACTGTCACCGTTTACCAAACTTATTGGGTTACCTGTAGATGTTTTTCTAATAAGTCCGTTTTCGAAATAAGGATACTCATAAGGTGCCTGTACAAATATTTGTCTTATTAAACCATCTGTATCTAAGGTTGGGCTATTATTATCTCCTATACGGCCAGCCAAATCAAATTCTAATTTTAAGTTTTCAGATAACTGCGTATCAATATTGGAGCGTATATTGTATTGCTTATACCCATAGGCATCACCTTTGTATATCGCATCCTGATCAAGATACTGAGCAGATAGATGAAACTGTGTTTTGTCTCCACCTCCACTAACACTCAAAGAATGTTGCAGTTGTGGCACCCATTTATCAGTTACAACGTCCCACCAATCTGTATCTCCCCAAACTGAACTGTCAATTGAGCCATTTCTATATTGCCTAATGATGTCCTGAAACTCATTAGGCCTTCCATTTCTTGTGTTAACCTCATCAATCCATGTTAAATATTGTTGTGCGTTCATTAGAAAAGGGCGTCTTGTAGGTTGAGCAACCGAATAGTTTTGATTATAATTAAATCTGGTTTTTCCTTTTTTTCCACGTTTTGTCGTAACCAGTATTACACCATTAGCAGCTTGTGCACCATATATAGCTGCTGAGGCATCTTTAAGTACAGAAATACTTTCAATATCTTCTGGATTAAGTCTTTCAAAACTTCCTCTATTTGGAATTCCATCAATTACATATAAAGGATCTGTATTTCCTGTTGTACCAATACCTCTTATTCGTATACTAACATTATCTCTTCCTGGCTCACCTCCTCTAGAATTAATGACAAGCCCTGGAATTCTTCCAATAAGGTTATTTGCTAAATTTGCTGTTTTAGATTCTTGTATTTCTTCAGTTTTAATACCTGCTACTGCCCCGGTTACAGTCACTTTTTTCTGAGCCCCATAACCTATTACAACAATTTCTTCAAGTGTAGCTGCATCTTCTTTCAATTGAATATTTACTGTAGTTTGACCGCTTATTGAAACCTCTTTAGTTTGATACCCTAAATAAGATATAATTAGAATTGTTCTTTGGTTCTCTATTGTTAGAGAAAAATTTCCATCAAAATCTGACTGTGTACCATTACTCGTTCCTTTTTCAATTATGTTAGCTCCTGGTAATGGGTCTAAATTTTCATCAGTTACAATACCTGATATTTGAACCCCTTGGTTGTCTTTATCTTTTGAATTTCCTTTAATACCTTTTTTCTCTACTATTACTATAGTGTTATTGTCAGATAATTTAAAATTCAGCTTATTACTATAAAGACTCTTCCTAAGTAAATCTGCAATTTTAATCTCTCCCTTTTTTAATTGAACTTTTGGCGTATTTATAAACAAATCTTGCGGGTACAAAAAACGATACTTTGTTTGTTGCTGAATAATATTGAAAACCTCATCAACCGACACCTCTTTATCAGCCTCTATCATTACTTTTTCCTGTGAAAAAGAGTTTTCTGGAGAAAGACTAAACACAACTGTACATGACAAGAATATAAACGTTTTCATAATTGTTAATAGTATTTGTTTTCTAGTAGGAGAACAAATCTCAATTATAGGAGAACAAATCTCAATTAATTTAATTTTCATAAATTTACTTTTGTATTAATTAGACTTTAGTTTAGTTATTACCTTCTAGAGGGACGAAGTTGATGCACCGCTAAATGTTTAACTTCGATCCCTTTATTGTTTTTATTTAACTACTACTTTTCTGTTTTTCAATTCATATTCTTTTATCACACCAAAACCTTTAATAATTTCAAGAATATCTTCTATACTTTGATCTTTTCCTAATACACCATTAAACCCTGCTTTTTTTAGTTCTGGATTTTCAAAACTTACATCTATATCATACCATCTAGATAACACCTTCATGATATCTTCCAAAGATTTTTTACGAAAACTAAAAACCCCTTCCTTCCATGAGATTTCGTTATAAACATTTACGGATGCCACAGAAATCTGATTTTCTTCTATATTTAAATTAGATTGTTGATTAAGGTTTAAATATTGTTTCATATTATTATATCCAATTGAGACTTTACCTTCCACTAAGGTTGTATAAATATTAACTTCATCTTTATAAGCTTTAATATTAAACTCTGTACCTAATACTTCAACCTCTTGGGACCTGTTAACGACTTTAAATTTTACGCCATTATGTTCTGAGCTCGGAGATACATCAAAATATGCTTCACCATACACCAATTCTACTTGTCGTAGCTCACCTTCAATAAAGTATGTTGGATATTTTAACTGCGAATCTGAATTTAACCAAACCTGTGTTCCATCTGAAAGTTTAACATAGAATTGTCCACCTCTTGGTATGGTTAAAAAGTTATAAGCTGATTTAGTTTCTTGTGTGTTAGCTTCGTAAATTATTTCTTCACCGTTGCTATTAGCATTTTGCGTCTTGAAAAAGGCCCCTTTCTCTAAAACTACCTGAGATCCATCTTCAAGTGTAAGTGTCGCTTTATCTGTTCCTGGCTCAATAATATTTACATTAACTATAGTAGGTTCATTAGGTTCTAGCTTATTTGTTTTTTTCCAAATAAATGTAATTGTTAAAAACAGAATTACTGAGGCCGCTACAACATACTTATATATCGGTTGCCTTTTCATTTGAAACACTAAAGACTTTTCTTTTCTTATAGTTTTCAATAAATTTTCAACAACTACTTTGGCCTCTGGATCATTCATGCTATAGTTTATTACGTATTGCGTTTGAACAAAATCTTTAAAGACTTTGTTATTAGAAGGATCTTCAATCCATTTAGAAAGTATATCCAAATCAGTTACTGTTGCTGAATTGGTTAAATATTTTATTATTAATTTTTCGATTTTTTTAGCCATTTTTAAATGCAACCTTTATTATGTATAACAAAACAAAAATCCAATACCCTTGCTTTTTTTAATATTTTATGACATTTACAGTCTGAATAATAAGAATTTCTAGTTTTTCAGTATGCCTTTTTCATACATTGATAATACCGACCTTGTAGAACACCTAAAAAAAGGTAATGAAGGCGCTTATACCTATTTGACAAACTCAAACTATAGACTTCTTTTTAATTATGCATTGAGCTTAACTAACGATACTGCCATGGCTCAAGATATTGTTCAAGAGGTATTTTTATATGTTTGGAAAAACAGACGATCTGAACATTTATGACCGCCTGCTTTTGCTATTAACCACGAATCTATTTTACTACCAGTTTTATAATTTTTTTAAACTCAAAACCTTTAATACCAACAAGGTACAAACCACTAGCTTTACAAATCGCTTTTATATCATGTGTTAATTTTACATTATTAATCCCTTCATTTAAACTTATCGTTTTATCTAAAACAACCTCTCCTAATAAATTAACAATCATAACTTGGTAACTACCAGATTTATTAACTGAAAACCTTAAATTAAGTTCATCGGATGCTGGATTAGGGTATAATTTCACCTCACTATTAACTAAGGTATTATCATTATCTGTTGTTTCTACGTCCTCCTTTTTAGGTTTTATAGATTTATCACTACCAGAACAAACGTCATCAGCAAAATCAACGAGCATTTCATTAACAGCTAAACCGGCCTCGAAATTGTCTAAGTATAGTCTACTAATCGTTTTATCATTTAGTTGATCAATGGCCAAAGCCATAGGCCCCATATTCAATTCAATCTGTTTCCAGCTAGGTACGGGTGCTAGCCCTTTAAGGTTTGTTAACTGAACATTATCTGGTAAGCCCAAGTATTGGTTATAAAAGCCTAAATTAACATATTCACGAAGGGCTTCAACGGCATTGTTTTTGGTAAATGGTAAAGCCAAGGCTGCTCCATAGGGTGCAGGAGCCACCTGGACAACCTCTTCATCGTCATCAGTAAGATGTTTATTAGACCCCTGATTACTGACATAGCGGTTATGGTCAATCCATCCATCATCATAGATTTCATCAATACAACTTACTGCTGTAAAGCCCATATATGGTTTACCAAATAGTGTCATAGCTGTATTATAATCATGTGTATAAGCCTTTATGCTATTATCATTGTAAATCGATTTTCCACTATAAGCATCCTCATCATCATTACCGGCCCACAATTGATACCAATTGTAGGTAAAACCAGCTCCAAACCAACTTGGGAAAAAGCAGTCCTTTTTTGTTCGTTCTATAAATTGTAAGTCTTCCTCAAAAACATAATCAGATTCATCACTTTCTCCATTAAAAAAAAATTGATACATGGCGGCCAAGGCTTCTCCATAAACCAGTTCGGTTTCCTCGGAGAAGGCTAGTCCCCAAAAATTACCATTATTTGGGTCTCCAGTTAGAGGGTCGCAATCCATACTCATTCTAGAATCAGTAATAAGGTGACTTGTTGGGTCAGAATAACTAACAACCATAAACTTTCCCCACTTGGTATTACCAAGTAATGCATCAACATTATTTTTTATAGTTGTTACTGTTTCATATTTTTGGCGAGCCACACGTAATGCTGCTGTACAAATAGCCCAATCAATAGTACTCACCTCACCATCACCTACACCAAAAACAGAACCGTCGTTATAATCTCTCTTTAAGTAATGCCAAGGTATACCATGCCATCCATCTACACCATCATTAGGGTTTAGGTTGGCCAGCCATGTGATCATTTTTTGGATTCTATCTTGGGCAACAAGATCTGTAATCATACCTTTCTCAGCAGCTAAAATAGTGGCCGCAATACCAAAGCCTATGCCACTAGGAGTCACTTTATTAACATCGGTAGGCGATTCTAATACAACAGCTCCTATATTACCTTTAACATTTACTTCTCTGTAGTTCCAAAGAAAATAACGGATGGCTGAGCGTTGTAGCCAATCTAAAAATTCATCGTCATTAGTTTCAGCAGTAACCCCGTCAGTATTAATATCATAATCAGCCAATGTCCAATCGGTACTGCTACCATTTTCAAGATAGAGATCATCCAGATAAAACTCTGCTGTAGCTTCTGGATCAACTTTTATAGCTATAGTGAATGTTTTAAGATTATTATAATTGAATCCATCTATTGGTTTAATACTACGTGTTTTCCAATTACTATCACTATCATCTGAAGGCGAAGTCGATGTACTTGGGATTCGACCATTATGAACATCCTTGGCCTTAAAGGTAACAATAGGTGATCTTGAAGGAGGCACCCCATTATTAATGCGTTTATAACGAATTCCAGTTATTGTATTACCGATTTCGGCAGGGATTTCTTGCCCATCATTTAGCATTCCAAAAAAGCTAATTTTAATTTTAACCGTTCCAATAGTGCCAAGGTTTTTATTTTTAGCATGTATTTTTAAATACCTGTCTGCCCCCTTATGTATAATATTACTGGTAACAGTCATATTATCATCAGATGTTATACTATACTCTGAATTAAACTCTGTCATGCCATACTCTGCCCCATCAAATGTTAAAATGGGTATTCCAGCTAATTTTGTTGGTACATCTGTAAGGTCTTCAATATTTTGAGAATCAATAAATATCGTTGCAGGATAGCTAGAATTATCAAAACCATATTTATCACTTTGATACCCCGGGTTTTTGTTGTACAGAGCCACTTTTTCGTGGTCAGCTTTATCAAATAGTACCATACGTCCGTTTTTAAGGTCATGGTACATCTTTATTTTGTTTTTTACATTATCATCTAAATGAGCCTGCATTTCATTTTCTTCAGGCTTTGCAGCATAAGATCCGTAGCCTGCTGAACTTACTAGGTAGTCTGACGCATTGGTAACATTTTCTATATCTACATAGGCATCCCCGGAAAATACACCTTCGCCCTTATTAAAGAAATCATTGAGATCTATAGATGTTTTTATCCATCGGTTAAACTTATCGCCATGTGTTGGCGTAGGAGCAATCCAGGGGTGCCAACGTAAAAATCCAAGTTCTGATTGTGCTTCTGCCGTATTCATAAATAATTTATTCATTAATGTGGTATAGGCTTCACTTGTATTATCATTTTCAACACTGTCTGTGTCTATATCTTCCTTTGGAAGATGGTTGCTCGATGAATGTCGTAACCAACAGTTTCCCCAGTTTGTTGGCCAATGATCTTCTGGTATAAATTCATTTATAAAATTGTTTACAAATTCTGGATTGTCAATAACGAATGCTACACCTTCATTATCTACTGAATACCATGCATATTGATCATTAAAATCGTTTTGATCACCAAAACGGTGTTGATAATTGGTTGCACGAGGCCCAGAGCCATAAGCATATTCACTTAAAACATAGTCTACATCTGCTATCAAATAATTATCTAAATCATCTTCACCAGTATTAAAAGTTTCCAAGATGACTTTTTCATCAGGATCAAGTTTTCTTATTTTAAAGCTCCCACGCTTTATATCCTCACTAAACTTTGAGGGATCTTCAGCATCGGGTGGCAAATCGGTTACCTTTATCTTAAGTGTAGCTGGACTAACAGTTTCTAGACTAAAAAAATTAGTGAAATTTGTTTTTAGTTCGTAATCACCAATATCATCAAATTGGTATTCGTAATGCCTTGTAGTTTTTTCTTCTATAAATGCTATATTACCATTTTCTATTTTATACAGTTTATATGTTAGGTTGTTTGCAATGGTATCAACTGGCATACGCCTTGCCAATTCGCGCCAACTTAAATAGGGGTCTTGCCCGATGTCCCAAAAGGATTCCATTTTACGCCCTGCATCCATACACGAAAACTTTGCTTTTTCTCCTTGCCGTATTACATATTCTCTTATATATGGTTTTATATAAGCCGAGCCATATTCTTCGGTAAAATTACGACCTGTATCTTGATTCCTACGCAATTCATTTTGAGTTTCTAATGGCCGTTCGCCTTGGCCCTCATTTAATTCTACTAAATCATCCCCAAAACTATCTTCACCCCATGTGTTGTACCATGCTATCCAATTATCTATACTAAACCATGTATCCCACCAAGAGCTATCTCCTTCATCTTCACCAGAAGGAAGTAATGATTCATCACTATAGGGATATGGATTACTCCCTGGAATGGTTAATGAGGTTACAGGGTCCATAATCATAGGCGCTCTACCTGCTATGGGGACTTCGCCATAACCCGCATCATAATACGCCACAAAAAATGAGGCTCCTGAATACACCGTAAAGGTAGCGGACAGGGTTTTATTTACATTATCATACGCGAGTGGTTCATATCCTTCTCCACCACCAAATTTAAAGGCTTTGGTTACAACTGGGGTTCCTTTGCCATCTTGACCTTCTAATAATTTAATGATATAATTAAATTTATCTTCATCTTTTACTCCTGTTAATATATAGGTAGATTCATTACCAAAACCCAAAGGGTATTGTGTTCCTTTTAAAGAGCCATAGAATCCATTATCTATCTCCTGTGGACTTGTTGTTTCTAATCTAAACGAAATGGTTAGGTCTCCAACTGAAATTGTTACCGCTCCCGGGTGTGTATTATTTCCTGTGCTATTTTTTGCATTAAACCACATACCATTGGTATATGCAACCGGTAAATCTTCTCCATCTTCTCTAGCAATGGGTGTCTCTGTTTCACCATCACTTGTAAAAAACGTATTAAAATCTTCTATTTCATAACCATTATAATAATAATCATTACCATATTTTTTTTCAGGAGCTTTTACTTTTTGATAGGCTGTAATTAAATCGTTAAGTATAACACCTCTTGATGGATATCCGCGACTATCCCATTCTATTGGATATGTAGCACCTCCATCATCTGTTTCACTTGACCACATGTGTTGCCAATTATTTTTTCCATTATTATCTGTAAACGTTTCTATACTTGTAATGCCTTCTCCAGACCAATCTTCATTTTTGCTGTTTTTTTCTTTTGAACCTATATAAAGATATTCATCATTATCAAATGCCGACAAATAAGAGGCACTCCCTGAATAATTGAAATCGGTATTGCTTTGTTCCCAATAATTAAGTACCTCTTTAGCCCACCCAATAGATTGTGATTCGCGCTGTACCCATATATTGTCTCCTTTTTTAAATGTTTTTGTTTTAGGATAATATACATCCTGTTCATACACTGTTTTAGTTGGGTCTGTTCGTCGTTGTGCTATCCAGCTCCATTTATATTGTGATTCGTCTTCGTCTAAAAAGTCATTTGATTTATACTGGAAATCGTCTGGGTAACTATTAATCATCCGGTAATGTGTTTGGGCTATAAAGGGGTCCCAAGGCTCTACTTGATTAGGCTCATAATCTGGTGTACACATAAACCTGCGTTGCGCCATGGCTGCACTCATCCATATTTTTGGTAAGCCCTTAAAAATGGGAAACTTCCCTCTATCAGCAATGGAAAACACCACACTGTCTCCAATTTTGGCTGAAACTTTTTCTGCCAAACCATAAACGCCATCGGTATCTTCACCACCATCAGAACTTAAGGTGTATTCGTTTATTGCTCCACTTTTTTTAAACACCTTTATATTGACCTTTAAGCTGTTATTTTGTGTGAATTCTTTAGGGGTAAATGTCCCTACACCGGGAATCTTTACTTTTTTAAAAGTCGCATTGCGTATATTAAATTCAATGACAACGGGATATGGGTAGAACATTTTGGTTTGCATGCCTTCTCCACCTACATTTTTAATAGATGCCGATCTAGCATTTAAGCCTCTTGTTAAAATATCTGCTGTCCAATCGTCAAAGGGCAATAAATCTGAACCTGAATATCTAGTAAGCCAATCTGTATATATATAATCCTCGTTTTCTCCTCTACTAAACACCCCATAAATTAATTTTCCTTTATTTTCTAGCTGTGTTTCATCAAATTTAAACACTTGTACACTTACTCCATTTGTAAGGTTAGCAACTATTGGATCATATTCCAAAGGATCATAAGGAATGTTAGAATAAGAACCTGTTACAGCCTTTATGCCACCAAAATATTCTTGCTCATAATTAGGGGAATTAAACCAATATTCCCTCCTATAATTATTTATAGTATTTGTATAAAATATAAAATTAGGATCTTCTGTCATGCTTGTATACATATCTCCAGAAACAGTTAATGAGCCATCTTCATGCCAGGTAGTTGTTTGTCCAAATGTTGTAACATAGCAAAGCAAAAAAGATAAGATTAATCCGCCTCTATACCATATTAATAATTGTAATTTCATAATAATAGTTTTTAAATTAACCGTAAATTGATACTACTTATGGTTACCATTTTGTATGGCCTGCTTTATTAACTTTATTTCTACCTCTAAGGTTTCAAGTTGACTTAATTGTTGCTTAAGGTGTTCTATTTCGTATTGCTGCTCAATGGTATAAAGTGTCAGTTCTTCTACTTTCTTAAGTAGTTTTTGATCCATATTTGGCAACGACCATCCTTTTTCTTCAACTTCGGCTTTAGATGGAATATCTTCTAAATGGCCATTTTCTTTTATGTAAGCCTCAACATCCATAAGTTCGGGTAGTTTATAATCGGCTTCAAACACATAATCTGGATGTGTTTCTGACCATTGATTTGTAGTAGCTATAACTATATCTTCGGTAACGATCCCCTCTTCGACCCATACGGCAAAATTCGGATAGAACGATTCGGCAATTTGGGTATCGGTCAAAGTTGATCCGTCTTCACCTCCAAATACAATGGTTCCGTTAATATTACTATCTATTGTGTTGGTATTGGCACCGTCGCCTGTTAGGTTCAGTCCTGTAGTTTCAACGATACCTCCCGTCACTTGCAAGTTACCTTCGCCATTCAAGACAATTCTAGAGCTATAATCGAGGGCATTGTCATTTTTGAAGTCGATATAAGGCGTTTTTCCATTTCCACCAAGTTCAATTGCTCCGCCTTGGTCCTGATGTATAGAACTTGTACCAAAATAAATCTTGCTATTAACCTTAACATTGCCATTGACTTCCAGCGTTTCGGAAGGAGTGCTGGTGCCTACTCCCAAGTTACCATTCTCCAAAAGTACCATCTGCGCAGCACCACCTGAACCGGGATCAAGAACCGCATTGCTATGCACTCCGCCCTTGTACCAAGCAAAATTATGATCTGTTCTGACATAATGAGTTTTGTTTTGTACACCTATGCCATGAGAAGTATCCCATAAGTTAATCATCTGGCTTGTAGTAGGAGTTGAAAAATCCAATGTACCTGTAGCTTTTATATTCCCTTTCACATCCAGTTTTTCGGAAGGAGTGCTGGTGCCTACTCCCAAGTTACCATTCTCCAAAAGTACCATCTGCGCAGCACCACCTGAACCGGGATCAAGAACCGCATTGCTATGCACTCCGCCCTTGTACCAAGCAAAATT
>Ga0233444_10001716_pt1 | contig 24182 bp, 22 predicted proteins | sample SI_124_October20_6_FD_182792 | JGI IMG/M metagenome (GOLD analysis project Ga0233444, IMG submission 182792) | Seawater microbial communities from Saanich Inlet, British Columbia, Canada - SI_124_October2016_10_MG | ecosystem: Environmental > Aquatic > Marine > Inlet | place: Canada: British... | reverse complement strand
CGGGTATTCCGTCTAAAATATATTGATCTAATACTGCTTGAAGTGCTTCTCCTTTAGGATGAGAAATGGAACTCTGTAAAAATTCTTGGTTGTCCATACAAATATCGGTTGGAGCTATAAAGTGCTTTGTACAGTCCGTTAATAAAAAAACAACTAAGATTAGATGTATTAACTTTTTCATATTAATTATTAATTGGTAAGGTAATTCCAACCATTATTGGCGAGTAAGCAATAATTGGAACGTTATATCTAACAATCACTCCTTGGACTTGAAGTCTATATTTAGCTATTATACTTAACGGTCTATTAAATAATTTGAAGTTGGTAGGGATTTCTAAATTAGAGCCTACAGAAATGACCCAGTTACTTTTCATAGTGAGAGCTCTTGAAACGTACTGATTACCGTCCCAATAAAAACTTTGCATGTTTAAAAAAGATAGGTAATATCCACCACCAATAACTAATGGGCTTAAAAAGAATTTATCCAAGATTTTTATTTTAAAATTAAATTCTGAATATAGCTGAACAACACTCTGAAAGCTTTTATGATAAAAAAATCCAGCAATAAAATCTTGTCTTAATTGTCGTTTTTTGTTTTTATTCCATTGACTACTTAGTGATGAGTTAATTCCAGGATGAATATTTCTAAACGATGGAGTAAAAAGACTAGCCGTATTTTGGGTTAAATTAAGTTCTAAAATATGATTCTTAAATATACCTTTTTTTAAAGTAGTGTCTTGAGAATGAAAATTCAATAGATTAAAAACAACTAAAAATATGGAAAGTCTGAGTCTCAAAATTTTGTTATTTATAATAAATCTTTCAGAAGAAAGGTAGTTGCTTTGTCTTTAGTAGGAGTTTTTGCCATTTTTAACATTTTCTCAGCTAGTGCCTCAACTGCTAAAGGTTTTTGAGATTTTAGAATTCCTATTTTATTAAGTCTATTTAGAATTTTAATTCCACTTTTTTCTCCTTCTCTCATTAAGTCTGGCTGCCTTATTAACATGGGCGGTTGAAATATGTCAATTTTATGGAAATCTAGTTTTTTAACAGCTTCTTCTAATTTTCCTTTCATTTTTGGATAGAAAAAAGAAGATTTTGCATTGGCGCCAACGGAGGAAACCAATGAATAATTAGACACCCCATTTTCAGCTGCTATTTTTGCAAATTCATATTGATAGGTGTAGTCAATTTCGTATTGCTCATCTTTTCCGCCAGCATCTTTTTTAGTAGTTCCTAAAGCAGAAAACAATATGTCTCCTTTTATTATGTCTTTGTATTTTTCCAGTTCTTTAAACTCTATTTCATGAATTTTTAGTTTTTTATGATTAATAGTTGGAGCATTTCTAACAAAAATTGTGACTTGGCTAAAGTCGTCGTCTAGTAATAATTTATTTACCAATTCTCTGCCTGTGGCTCCTGTTGCACCAATTATTAAAGCATGCGCATTTTTCATTTTTTTAGCTTGTGCTTAATATATCTAATATTCTTTCTGTAGCATGCCCATCCCAGAGTGGAGGAATTGTTCCTTTTTGATCACTTTTTAGTTTTTCTACCATTCTTTTAGAAATAAGGCTAGCATTTAGTTGAACCAATTCATTGTTTCCCATTTCGATTGTTATTGGGCGTTCGGTATTTTCTCTAACTGTAATACAAGGTGTTTGAAGAAATGTGGTTTCTTCCTGAAGGCCTCCAGAATCTGTTATTACAATTTTAGAATTAGACACTAATTTCATAAAATCTAAATAGCCTAAAGAATCGGTATATATTAAATTTTTAATGCTCTTAAATTTGTCCCAAAGGTTGTGTTTAATTAATGATTTTTTGGTTCTTGGATGTAAGGGAAGCACCATAGTGAGACTAGTACAGCATTTTTCAATTGTATTTAAAAGTTCTATTAAGGTTTCTTTTCTATCAACATTAGACGGTCTGTGAAAAGTCATTAGTCCATACGCCTCAGGACATTTTATTTTTTTCAAAATGTTGCTTTTTTGAATAGCATCATTAAAATTAACTAACGAGTCTATCATGGTGTTACCTACCATGTGAATTTGGTTTTTTTCTTTTCCTTCTTTTACTAAATGGTCTATCCCGCTCTGCTCTGTAACAAAGTAAACGTCACTAAGATCATCAATTAATATTCTATTAATTTCTTCTGGCATTTTACGATCAAAACTTCTTAACCCGCTTTCTATATGGCCTACTTTAATGCCATTTCTTGAAGCAACCAATGCACAAGCCAAAGAAGAATTAACATCCCCTGGAACCAAAACTAAATCCGGATTATAATTAGTTAATTTTTTTTCAAATTTTACCATGATATCGGCCATCATTTCAATTTGGCTTTCTCCTTTTGCGTCTAGATATATATCGGGCTTGTCTAATTTTAGTTCATCAAAAAAAACTTTACTCATTTGGTGGTCAAAATGCTGTCCAGTATGTAAAAGTTTAACTTCTAAATTATATTTAGAACAAAGCTTTTTAAACCTTGTAACTTTTATAAAGTTGGGTCTAGTCCCTACGCAAATAAGAATTTTTTTCATTTTAGTTAATTTATAGCTATTCTAAAAAAGAATTTATTTGAAATTCTATGTTTTCCTTCAACAAAACTATGTTTTATTTCATTCATATTAACATACTAATTGGGTTTATTAGATAATCTTACTTTTCTAAACTTTTCTATTGGATTTAAAATAAAATTTAAAACAAATGAGATTAAAATGGACGATAAAATAATAAATGCTAATCGAAATTCTAAACTTATAAAGTTAAATTCCCTTGCCACTGCTATGATTAAAAAATGAATTATATATATAGGGTAGGATAAATCACCTAAAAACTTATCTAGTTTTAATTTACTAGTTAACCTAAATATTATTGGAATTGATAATGAGAAAACGAAATAAGTGCTCCATTTAAATATTAGATAATCAGTAAATAAGTTGATAAATGCTACATATATAATTATCATAAGAAATGCAAGTCTTGCCTTAAGATGATTTAAATTTTTGATTTGGACGAGTTTATAAGAAATTCCCCCTAAAAGAAAATAAGCTAACTCGAAAAAATGAACTCTGTACTTCCAATTATATGAATTTGAAAAGCCGTTAAGAAATAAATATTTTAGAATTATTAGAAAAATAATAATTATCACAATTTGGTTATTCTTGAGTTTAAATAAAAATGGAGCTAATAAATAAAACCAAAATTCCATTCCAATAGACCATGCTTGAGGAATAAAAATAAACTGAGACAAAATACCCCCTTCTGGTCTAAATATTAAACCGCTTCCAGTGGGATCGTAATTAAAAAACGATAATATTTCTTGTCCAATAATTGTAAGGTTGGAAACTCCAAATAAAACAAGATATTTAATATCCAGTTGATCCCAAAAAGCAACATAAGCCGCTAGATCGTTAGGAAGTTCTGGAGAAAATTTTGAAGAATATAAAGCATATGATATTACTAGAAATAGTACCGCAAAATACATTGGGAAAATTCTAAGGACTCTATTGGTTATAAAATAATAGTAAGAATTACTTAATTTATAGTATTTTTTATCTAATATTAAAAACATATAAAATCCTGAGATAATAAAAAATAGCTGAACACAGTCAGAACCATTACTTAAAATTTTGAACGAATTTCCCGAATGTGCTATAACTACACTTAATGCTAATAATAAACGAATTAATCCCATATTTTTTTATATATGAATATTAAACTGATTGTAATTGGCAAAACTAAATCTAAATTTCTAATAGAAGGTGAAAATGAATATGTAAAAAGATTAAAGCATTACTGTAAATTTTCAGAATTGATAATTCCTGATGTTAAAAATACTGGGAAACTTTCTAAAAAAGAACTTAAAGAAAAAGAAGTAAATCTGATTTTAGCATCTTTAAAAAATAGTGATTATGTAATATTATTGGATGATAAGGGGATAACACTGTCTTCCATCGAATTTTCAGAGTTTTTAAATAAGAAAATGATATCAAGTACCAATGAATTGGTATTTATAATAGGTGGTGCTTTTGGATTTAGTGAAAGTGCATATAAGCGTGCAAATACCAAATTGAGTCTGTCTAAAATGACGTTTTCTCATCAAATGGTGAGAATGATTTTTAAAGAACAGCTTTATAGGGCATTTACTATACTAAAGGGTGAAAAATACCATCATCAGTAAATCATTCACCTAATATTTCTTTATAAACTTCTTTGTATTTTTCAACACCTTTTTCTAATGAATAGTAGCTGTGAGAAGTTTCAATGATAGCTTTTTGATTGGGTTTGTAATCATTATTGATTAAATCAATAACTCTTTCGTATTCTTTATTAGAAAAATCTTTTACTAATAGTTCTGGCAAACTTTTTTCCATGATTTCATCTACATCTCCAACCCCCGAGTTGCAAATAATTGGAATTCCAAGGTTCATAATCTCTCCCATTTTTGTTGGTGAAGATGCTTTTTTGGAAAAGACTGGCAATATAAAGAAAATTGAAAAATTACTTACCCCAATATACGAAGGCATCATTTCTCTTGACGAAGGTTGAATTTTAATGTTGCTAACGTCAATATCTTTACTTTTTGCTTTTTCTAAAATTAGCTGTGGATTGTCTTTAGTTATAAAGAAAAATTTAGCGTTGGACTTTTTTATTTGAAGACATTTAAATAAATCCAACATTTCATCTAGCATATACCATGTTCCGATAGACCCAACATAAGAAATAATATAATCGTCTTTATTAAAGCCTAATTCACTTCTAACGTTTTGGATGTTTTTTTTCTGAAATAGATTCTCGTCTGTACAACAAGGAATAACTTTTATTTTAGATTGGTTGGGTAGATTCCAAGATAAAATTTCTTTTTTACCATTTTTAGTTAATGAAATAGTATAGTCTGAGTACTGCAAGAATTCTTTTTCTTTCTTTTTAAAATAAAAAAATATTTTTTTAAAAATAAAGTTATCTAAACGCCATATTTTGCCATCTACTCTTTCATCTGCATAGAATCCTCTCATATCAAAAATAAATGGGATTTTATACTTCTTTTTGAACCCTAAAGCAACTAAAGTTGTAATATAACTTCTACAGTGAATTAAATCAAGCCCTTTATTTTTTAGTTTGTTTACAACTTTTCTTAATTTATAGATATCCCAAAGCGTAGAGAATATAGGTGGGTATTTGGTATATTTAAGTGGAACCCAGTCAACATTATTTTTTTCAAGTTTATTTAAAATAATATCTTTATTTTGAAGGTAATTTTTAGTCTTTTCAAAGCTTACAATAGTAATTTTATAATTCTTATTCGAGCAGAGTCCAAATATGTACGGTAATATTTGAGACTGACCAAGAGGATCGGTGATGCCGTCGTAACTTAAAAAGACTATTTTTTTCTCTTTCATCTATTTAAATGTAATTATATTCAATTAAATAAATTAATTTAGGCTTACAAAGAACTTTGAGTTTCAAAGCATGGGGGGAATATTAACATATTTTGATATAATATTAGTGCCAATATATTTGACACTAATTCTCTTAATATGCGCCAGAATTAAATCCAAAAATATTGCTCGTTTTCCAGAATATAAATACTTTACAAAAGGAATTGCTTTTAAACTCTTGGGTGTTTCTGCTTTTATTTCTATTTATTTATTTTATTATGGCGGAGGAGACACAATTAACTATTTTAAAGGGGCTAGAGCTGTTGGCAATCTACTCTTAGAAGATTTTGAAAAAGGAATTGCTGTTTTATTTAATTCTTCAAGCAATTATAATCACCTTTCTAGCTTTAATTATATCACAGGATATCCAGCTCATTACATGTGGAGAGATCCGTCTACTTTTTCAGTATCTAGATATTCAGCATTATTTTATTTACTAGGAGCTAAAAGTTTCATAATAAATAGTTTCTTAGTCTGCTGTTTTTCTTATGTAGGTCTTTGGAAATTCTATCGTCTGTTAAATACTTTATATCCAGGCAATGAAAAAGGATTGGCTTATATCATATTATTTCTTCCTTCTATTGCTTTTTGGGGAAGTGGAATTATGAAAGATAGCTATACAGTTAGTTCCGCATGTTGGCTTACTTATAATTTTTATATGGTGCTAATATTAAGAAAGAAAGTGCTAGTTAATAGTATGTTTCTTTTAATTAATTTATTCATAATTGTTAATATGAAGCCTTATGTTGTTTTATCCCTTTTGCCAGGAATTATTTTATGGCTTAACAGCGCTTATTTAAAACAAATAAAAAATATCTTTTTAAAGATTTTAATCTTTCCCTTGATTTCTGTTGTAATCCTATTAATTGGGGTATATGTTTTTCAAAATTTATCAAGCTTAATGGGGGTATATGGAGAAGTTGACTCGGCCATTGAGCAGGCACAAGTAATTAGATCTGATCTTCTCAGGTCTGACCAATACGGATCTAATAATTACGATATTGGAAAATTTGACGGAAGCTTTATCAGTCTAATTTCTGTAGCTCCTAATGCAATATTTACAGCTCTTTTTAGACCTTTTTTATGGGAGATAGGCAGTCCAACCATGGTGTTTTCAGCTATAGAAAATTTCATTTTGATAGTTTTTACATTTTTTACCTTAATCAGAGTTTCGCCCTTTACAGTTTTAAGAACTTTACTTAAAGAGCCTTTTTTATTTTATTGCCTAATATTTTCGATTCTTTTTGCTTTTGGTGTAGGAATAGCCGGAACTAACTTTGGAGCTATGGTAAGATATAAAACTCCACTTATGCCTTTTTTCTTTAGTATGATTTACTTGTTATCAAGATTTAATAAAAGTAATATAAATTCTTGATCGATTAATTGTTATATTTTGTCTAATTTTAAAAGGTTATTAATCAGTTTAGCAAGCTCTTTAGTTTGATTTTCTCTAGTAAATTGCTCCGAAGCTTTATTTACAGAAGAGAGCTTTATTCTATTCTGTTTAAACTTTTTGTATTCATTACAAAGAAAGTCAAATGCTGGCTCACTATCATTAAAAATAAAACCACACTTTGCTTCTTTAACAATTTGATCGATTGATCCTTCATCACCTGGAACAACTAAAACGTTTGTACCGGAACCAATGTATTCATAAATTTTACTAGCAATGATTCCATCGAAACCCTTCCATGCTACATGTAAAAGGAGATGAGAAGATTTCTCAATTTTAAGTATTTCAGACTTAGGAATCCTTGATGAAGTTTCATAAAAATGCTCATACCCTTCCATTAATTCTTCAATGCGTTTTTTTTGTATTACATCCAAGTCTAATCCAGGAAAAATTATTTTAGCCTTTGCTTGTGTTTTGTCAATAAACTGCTTAAAGGCTTCGATAAATATTGAGATGTCTTGACCGGAATATAATGTACCTATATATGCAACTTGAAAGAAGTCCGTGTTTTTTTCTACCGATTCATAATCTTTAAAGTCCGACGGCTCATATCCATTAAATATAGCTAAAGACGGGACGCCTGTAATTTTAGAAATACTGTTTCCTATAGGTCCTGAACTTGCGGTAATTAGCGATGCTGTTTTTATCCATTTTTTCTCAAAAAAACGATGGTATTTATTTATTAGGGAATTAATTTTATTATCCCCGATGTTGTTTATAGTGCTTGTTGTCCAAGCATCTCTATAATCCGCTATCCATGGGATATTATAGCTTTTATTTAAACGATAGCCAAAGCGAAATTGAATAAATGGATTCCCACTGACAATAATGGCCGATATGTCTGACTTCTCTTGGATTAATCCGTTTGCATGATCGTATATATTTGAGAATGGACAAGCTGAAAACCAAAAATTTTGAGAAATGATTTCAAAAAGTGAAAGTAAGCGTTTGATTACACTGAATTTGTTTTTAGTATGTAGGCGGTCTCTTAAATTAGCTTTGTAAGGCGTGTAGTGAACCTCATAATGATTATGCTTCTCAATAACTACTCCGTCAGAGGTAGGGTAGTGGCAGTCTTTAAAGGATTTAATTTGTCTCTCCCATTTTCGCGTAATAACAATTGGGTAATACCCACTTTTATTCAAGTGCTTAGCCCAGCTGAAAACTCTCTGAGATGCTGTTAAATTACATGGAGGAAAAAAATAAGAAATTATTAATACTTTACGCATAACTTAGCACTGTGAAAATAACAAAGAATAATAAAACAATTTATTTATTTACATCTAATTTCCCTTATGCAACCAATGAAACCTTTTTAGAGACAGAGATTCAATACTTATCCAGTCATTTCAAGAAAATAATCGTGGTTAGTTTTGATATTGAGTCTCAAACATCTCGAAGTTTCCCTTGTAATGTTAGTACCATAAGAGTAAGATACGAATTAAATAGGTTTGAGAAAATAATGTCAATTGGACATTTGTTTTCAAATAAAATTTGGTTTGAACTCATACATGTAAGAAAAAATTATAAGAAACCTATATCTTTTGGAATATTAAAGACAGCTTTCTTTTCTTTAACTAATGCAAAAAGACTTGTTACAAATTTTCAAAAATTGGGTATCATTAATCACAATTCTATCTATTATTCTTATTGGTCTAATGACTGTTCGATTGCTTTATGTCTTTTAAAAAGTGATAGTTTTATTTCAAAAGCAATTTCTAGGGCACATGGATGGGATGTATTTTTTAAACCATCAAAATACAATTATTTACCCTTTCGAAATTTAATTTTGACTCATCTCGACAGGTTGTATGTTGTCTCTGAGGCGGGGGGAAATTACATTCAAAATAAATGGAAGTCAAAATTTCATGAAAAAGTATTTGTGTCTCGTTTAGGTGTCCGTAGGAATCAATTTTCTGAAAAAAGTAGTAGAAAAAGCTTGTTACTAGTAAGCTGCTCTAATATTATTCCACTTAAAAGAATTGATTTGATGGCTGAGACTCTTTCACTAATTAATAGTATTTCTATAAAGTGGGTTCATTTTGGTGATGGCATTTTGTTAGATACAATTGAACAATTATGTTCGAAAATTCTACTCCCAAATGTTGAATTTGAATTTAAAGGAAGGGTTGAAAACAGTAAAGTATTAGAATATTATTATACTGCGAATCCGGATCTTTTCATGAATTTAAGCTCCTCTGAAGGAATACCCGTTTCTATAATGGAGGCTATGAGTTTTGGAATTCCTGTAATTGCTACAGATGTTGGTGGCTCGAGTGAAATTGTAAATAGTGAGAATGGATTTCTTTTATCGTCGAATCCAGAACCCGAGGAAGTAGCTCAGGTAATACATGACTTCAATAATTTTAATGAGCTAGACAAAACTAAAATGCGAAATAATGCTTTTGAAACTTGGAATGAAAAATACAACTCAGAGAAAAATTATTCGGCATTTGTCGAAGATATCGCGTCTCTATAGATAGTTAATAAATCATCTATATAGTTTTTGATTTCAAATCGTTCTGAATGCTTTTGTGCATTTAGTGAAATCGTCTCGTAAAGTTCGTGATTTTCAATTAGATCAATCAATATTGAACCAAACTGTTCTGCATTTTGTTCTTGAAAAATATATCCATTTTTTTGGTGTTCAACAATATCCCTGTTACCCTTTCCGTCTAGAGAGATTACAGGTAGACCCGAGGCCATGGCTTCGAGTAAGACCAATCCAAAGGGTTCATACGTTGCAGTGTGAATATAAAAATCAGTATTTCGCATGAATTCCTCAACATTTTTCACATTACCATGAAGAGTTATTTCTTCATGAAGATTATTTGAGTCTATTTGCGTTTGAAGAGATTCTCTATTTGGTCCATCCCCCAAAACATCAATTTTACAGACGTAACCTTTGGTTTTTAAATAGGAAATAATTGGAATCAAAAAAGCCTGATTTTTTTTATTGACTAAACTTCCAACACAAATTGCATGAATAATTTTGTCGGATTTTGGCACACCTCTTTTCTCAAAATAAAATCTTTTAAAGTCTATAGCATTGGATAATAGGAAAATATTTTGTTTCAGTGCTTTAGGAACTAATTTTATGAAGTAATCATTGGTATCCTTTGATATGGCAATAAAATTATTTTTACAATCTTTATATCTCTTAATTAGAAGCTTCTTCTCGTAAAAGTCTGTTAGATTTTTTTTAAACCCTTTTTTTTGTGAAAAACCACTTATTTGGCTCATATTGTCATGACAATGTGTGACATAAGTTATGTTCGGAAAGATTTTCCACCTAGAAATTAGTTCAGCTTCGAAAAGATGTGAGTGAATAATATCCGGTTGAAATTCAGTAACTGCCTTTTCAAATTCATTTAAATCCACTTGGTTTGAACTTTTTAGAGATAGACATACATGAGACTGAATAACCGAGTAATCAAATCCAATTGTTTTGTCATCAAAATCAATTCGATCGGATAAAACAAGTAATTTTACTTCTATGTCATTCCTTTTGTCAAGTTCATTGCAAATATCAATCACCAACCGTTCTGCCCCACCTGTCATTAAACTTGGTATGATATGCAGTATTTTCAAAGTTTATTTTTGACAAATGAAAAATATACTACTAGAGAAGAGCTGAGATTTATAAATCTTAAAAAGCTGTGGGTAATCAGGATAGGGGTAGAAACAGGGTTTAATAACTGTTTTAACTTTAAATTCGTTTTGAACTATTTTTTCCCAATTTTTAATTCTGTAATGAAATAGGTCATACCAAATTGATTTTGCTCTTGGATAGCTATGCGAATTAATTCGAAAAATTTTAATAAAATTATTTAGAGCATTTTTGGAAAATATATTTCTGAATAGCTCATATATTTTAATGTGCGTTGTGAATATCATTTGTGAAATATAATTCAAAATAGCCATACTAGCTGTTGGCATTCCTATAATAAGAACACCATCTTTTTTCAAAACCCGCTTCATCTCGGTAAGAGATTTAGCCTCATTATTAACATGTTCAAGAACGTGAGAGGAATAGACCACATCAAAAGATTCATTTTCATAAGGTAGGTTTTCGGCAAATCCTTGCTTAATTTCCGGTGATTTAACCAATTCCTTTAAAAACCTTCCTACACCATGTGCACCAGGATCAGCGTCTATTCCCTCTACCTCACAATTTAAATCCAGAGATGCTCTCATTAAAGAATATCCGGCACCACAACCAACGTCCAAAAATTTTGAATTTTTGGGAATGTGATTTGCTACTTCTTTCCATTCTGCATCTCGAATAATCTGTTGATATTGTTCAACTTTATCTTTTGATGAAATCGTAGAATAAATGATATTTCCAAGAACCCCCATTATTGTGTTTTATTATTTTTTAAAGATTAAATATAATTTTTCCTTCCATCTTACCTCGGGATACATTAAAAGAGCCTGTAATAAAATCAATTTTGACTTTAATGTTCTACCCTGAGCGAGGTAATATTTCGAAATTCCAAAGTAACAGTCACTTAGAATCTTACGCTTCAATTTTTTATCAATATCCTCACATATATCCATTTTTAGAATATATTTCAATGTATTAAGGCGTTCCTTATATGCATTGAACTTTTCTGGGTTAACCGAATTCTCCTCATGCTGAATATATATATGAGTATGGTAGGGCAGTACTTCAAAAGTATTATTCTTCGCCAATCTAATTAATAAATCTGTATCCTCACTGATTCTGATCTCAGTGTTGAATAAATTATCCTTTATCAATTTATTTGGTATGCACAATTGCCCTGGAGTTATGGAGTTTAGAAGGATTGTTTCTAACCTATTGTTGTAAATGATTACCTTTTTTTTTAAGATTTCAAGTCCTTCTTTATTCTGAATCCTGGCATTTGTAATGAAAAAATGGCTACTGTTTTCAACATTTTTTGATTTATTGTATAGATTCTGTAAATGACTTTCATCAAATTTATCATCACTATCTATGAAGCATACATACTTTCCATAAGCTTTATTAATACCGTTATTTCTAGCTTCAGATCTTTCTTTATTGGATTGATAGAAGTATTTAATCCTTTCATCATTTTCTGCGAATTGAGCTACTTTGGATTTTGTATCATCTGTTGATCCATCATCAATAATGATGGTTTCCCAGTTTTCAAATGTTTGATTTTGAATACTGTTTAGACATTTATCTATAAAATGGGCTCTATTAAAAGTAGGGATTATGATACTGAAATAAGGTCTCATAATTTATATTCCAAGACAATTTTTCACTTTATAAAATATTGTTGATGATGATTTCATATAATGCGCTATTACCAAGCCTGAAATGGTAATTTCCTTAAATCCACTTTGAGACATGTATCCGAATGCGTCTTTATATTTGGCACGGTCTGAATTATCCAAGATAATTACCCCCTTATTGGATAAATGTGATATCGAATTCTTCAAACATTCTAATCTCTTTCTACCATCAATAAATATAATATCATATTCTTTGTCATTTTCGTTAATCGTTTTTGAATAGCCATTTTCAAGCGCTCGAAATTTTAAACCTATATTGGATGAACCTTTTAAATTTTCTTTAGTTTTCATATACCACTGATTATCATGCTCTACGGCAACAACATCTTTACATTTTTTTGAAAAAAATACAGTTGATGACCCCATGCCAAATTCGAATACCGAAAAATCATCTTTTAGACGTGGCATTAAAAACTCAATGAAGGGATATGAGACCCATGGTACCAATTCATCCTTAAAAATATTTTCTTTCTTATTTATGGATGTAAACCAACCGACATCCTTGAGATAGGAGGGAGATTGCGTATTTTCAAAAGTCAAAACTTTTGATTCATTTTGGTTTAAGATTTCCCTCAATACATGGTATTTAATTCTTGTTGTGCTTATAACAAATGCAAAAAGTTTACTTATTATTTTCATCATTTATTTTTTGGAATGTTGTGTCAGCGATTAAAAAGTTTCGCTTGTAGATTTTATGTAATAAAAAGTCAATAAAATGAGTAGTGATTTTTTTTTTCATCATTCCAACTCGAATGGCAGATAATTTAATTTCCAAATTGGAAATCAAAGAATTTGATTTTAATAGACTTTTGATTTCTTTTAATGTTTTTTTTCGTTGAATTCCTGTCATTTCATTCGCTATTCGAAATAGTCCATGAGCTAAATTTATTTTTTGTAGTCTGTCAAATTTATGGGATGATTTTATTAGTAATTTGTATGTGCTAAGTCTTTTTAATAGTCCTTCGTTTGTATTGTCTTTTGCACTGATGGAATTTTCGGCAGTTTTTCTGTAAAAAATATCAATTTCCCTTAAATCAATCCATTTGTATGTTGGTGAATGTAATAAAGCCCTGATGTGTAATTCCCAGTCCTGCCATATTTCACATGACTCATTGAACCTATTAATTTTTTCAATAAATTCTTTTCTCCATAATGGCGAAGTCGTATGCCATGGTGTGTCTACTCGCGTGAACCTATTGAGATCCTTCTCTTCAGTCTTTATATTCCAGAGAATTTTCGAATCATTTGGAGATTTAAAGAATAATTTCACTGGGAAAATATAAAAATCTAATTTTTCATTTGCCTCAATGATGTTAATTCGATTCATTATAAATTCAGATCCAACAATATCGTCAGAATCGAGAAAAACAACAAAGTTGGTTTTCACCTTGCTCAAGCCAAGATTACGAGCTGCATTTGAACCAAAGGTTTTTGCTTTATATATTCTGATAAAATTATGGTCTCTCCCTATTTCAGATAATTTTTCGAATTCCTCATCTAAAGAATGGTCATCGACTATAATCCATTCAAATCTATTATCACTTTGTGCTTGAAGCGAATTGAAAGTTTCTACAAATAAATCAAATCTATTTTTGAATGGGGTGACTATTGATATTAATCGATTATTCATTGGACCATTCTTCGAATCTTTTAACTACTCCCTGAGGTAGTTCCTCTGGTGTAATTTTTTTAATCGAATGCCATTGATTTTCGTTTCCAATTATTGGATGAAAATCTTTCATGTTCATATCAAAATTCAAATAGTATTTTTCAAACCAATTATTCACGCGATTATAGCTTTTTGCTCTGTTATTGAATTTTGCTTTGATTCTTTCGTCTTTTTTTCGCACCAATGAGAAATGATGCATATTAACCTCTGAATTATAAATTGGACAGGTTTCAACTAATCGAACATCTGAAAAATAAACATAGTTTCTAATAGGGATTATAGCAATTGGTTGATATATTTCTTGGGGAGAAACTCGGTAATAGATGCTTTTAATGTAAGTAAACATTTTAACCCGAATAACACTATTAAATGTTTTAATTTTTTTTGTTAGCTCTAAAAGTTTTTTTATTTCTTCCTTCTCATAGATTTCATCTGTATCGATAAATAAAATATGAGTACATTCTGAATGGTTTTCCCTAATGAAATTTAAAAAATCATTCTGTTGTTGTATCTGGTCATCCCATGATCCTCTGAGAAGATGATATTTTTTTGACTGGTTGTTGAGGTCCTCGAAGATTTTAGTAATATCATCTGGACTTTCATTAGTTTTATTCCAAGTTTTATCACTTGTTACAATAAGTATTTTATGAACATGATTTTGGACTGATTTTAAGGATGTTTTCATCCATTCGTCTCCGTAAAATGCACGGCTAACGGCAATTATTTTTTTTGGTTTCAAATAAAACTTTAAACTCAAATATTTATCAATTATGCTAAATCTCATTTAAATCTAAGTTGCCCTTATTTCAAAAACGATTGAATTGTTGTAATTAATAACTGTTTGTTATCAATAATATAATCCTTTTTAATTACCTCATTGGCTCTCGAAGTTATAGCATCCTTCAAGGAAGCATTGTTATTCGCGTATGCGAATGTATTTGATTCAATAGCTTTTTTCATCTCGTGTTTGCCTTGTTCAGAAATTATTACACTTTTAATATCAAAATTTAATAACTCATAGGCAACAGAAGAGAAATGTGTTATATTTTTTGATATTGCATTAGTTTTTGCAATGCTAAACAAATCGATTTCCGATGATTTATTTATTTCGTAATTAACAATATTATGAGACTCTAAATGGTCAATTATCAAGTTTCTATTATTCATTTTAGGATGTAAACGGAGATACCAAACGACATGTTCCATTTCTTTCATGACTTCCAACATAAATTCTGGAAAAATCATGGAGATTTCTTCAAATGGTTGCATACAGTATAATATGTTCAGAACACCTTCTTCTTTATTTTTTATTAATTGATTAAAGTAGTTTTTATCTTGCTCAGTTTTTATATTTTCGAACAAGTTTAGTCTGTTAATAATCATCCAAGGATTTCCAATTGTAAATGCCTTATGATAATTTGATTTATGAAACCATTTATTGATTCTTATTGTACTTTCTTCTCCCCATGTAGCAAATTTTTTAGGTATTATTTTATACCCGTTTTCAGGGAAAATATTCCAATGGGTATACATCGGATGATTTTCTCCTTGTTGGCCGTGCTGTAATTCTAAAACTTCTATTCCAAGTTTAAAACTTGAATATGTAAATGCAAAAACAGACAAGTCATAGAAACAACTTACTATATTTATTTTTGGCAAAATTATTCGATTTACTTTATCAAAGGTCTCGGAATAACTATCAAATAAAATCAAATCATTTTCGAGTTTAGTTTGATTTATTTGTGGTAGATTGAATTTTAACAATTCACGATTTAACAACGTAAAATTAATTTCTATTGTACTATGGTTAGATGTTTTATTTTTTGCTAAATAGTATTTTCTCAGTTTTTGAGTGGAAAAAAAAGGTTTAGGAATTCCTTTTAATTTTTCATGTGTATTAACAACTTCAATGATGTTCGCATTAGGTATCAGAATGCGCAATGAATCAGTAAATTTACTAAATAGTTGATCTCCTTTTTTTATGTACTGTCCGCTAATATTTGAAAAAGAAATTACATTAACTCTTTTTTTAATTGTGTTCAGTCGAAATATTTCGTGATAGTAATTTAGATATTTGTATATATAATCAACCAATTGACCTTTCCAATTAAGTTTTTTTTTGGGTGACCTCTTATTTAGTAAATTGGAATTTTCTTGTGTTAATTGGTGCCTGATTATCGGCCAAATGTGAACACCTTTATATTTTAACGATAAAACGTCAAAAGATTTCTCAAATTCTAATATTTTTTGAACGAAAATGTTTCTACTCTTCAATTGTTTAATGTTCCGTTTTCAAAAAGTATTATTTGTTCATGGTTATAATTTCGTTTGCCCAATATTTCAATTCATTTATAATGGGTTTGTATTTTTGAATATCTTCATTAGAAATAACCGGCATTGGTGCTCTTTCATTTAAATCACAATAACCCAAGATGTGCAACGCAGCTTTGTGTCCAACGTGCCAACCAACTTTAGTTATGAATTCGTCGAAATACGGTATTTCAATCTTTTCTTCATACAATTGAATAAGTTTGACATCATTCCTTAAATATGCTTCCGAAATAATTTTAGCTAATTCTGGAAATAACATTAGGCTACCATTTAACCAACATTTTAAATTATCAGATTTTATCAATTCCTTTACTCTTCTTTTTCCTCCACCAGCAACAATAACATCAAAATTGTATTTCTCGGATAACTTCAAAATTTTGGAAGTCATATTATTATCTTTAGAGTCCTCTTTTACAGCTACCACATTATTTTCTTCAAGAATACAATTGATTAAATTATCTGGCCAATCAATAAGTTTACCATTAAATCCACTAACAAGTTTCTGTTCATGAACTAAAACTTTAATATTATGTTCTTTGGGTATATTAAAAAAATCCTGAAGCGGTTTTGTCATACCATAATATCTTTCTGGGTATAAAACAGATATCGCATAGGGTTTAAATTTTGATACAATTGAACAAAATGCACTTAACCCTTTTGAAGTAATTGTATAAGGATGTCCAATTATGGCTTTTTTCTTAAATGAATTAGCTAAATCACATGTTATTTTTGAAACCTTGATTATTTCGTCCTCACTCAACTGTCGGAACCTAGTGTTATAGGCCATTGCGTAAATGACCTCAACGCCTTCACTTTTTACACATTTTGTAATATAATTTTCATAGGAGGTATAATCAACTTCACCATTTGATTTAAAAAACATGGGTGCTGAGAAAATTGCTCCGTTTAATCTTTTTATTTTTCCCATAGGTTATTTTACAATTTTGAAATTTGTTTTAAAGTGTAATGTATTTGTTTTTTAGCAGATATTCGGCCCATTTAAAGTCTAATTCGTAGTCAATATCAACAGAATGTAGGTTACTCATTTGTAATGCTTTAATTGGTCCTTGGAAAAAATTATCTTTTTCAACAAATTTATCAAGCCAAGAAATGTAGAACCCTCCATTTACGCGATAATATTTTTCAAAATCTTGAGATCTTGTATTTCCTGTCACTAGAGGTGATGGGTTTAATATGGCCTCTGGATTTGCAATGTTATTATTACCAATGGTCATAGATAATTGAATTGGGTCTTGCATTTCGGTTGTACTCACTACTGAAAAATCGGCTCTTGTCAACAATTTAAAACCGTCTACTATGTGTTTTGAGGTTCTAAAAGGACATGTAGGTAAAAAAAGACCAATATAGTCGAAGTGATTTACTTCTCGCGAAGCAATTTTCTTAACTAGATCAATTACTTTTACATTATCTTCAGCAAGGGACTTATCTCTTTTTTCAATTGTAATTCCGTCTACTTTTGAACCCAGCTCCAGTATTTCAACATCATCAGATGATAGTATGATTTTTGAAAATAATTCCGATTGCTTTACAGCTTCCAACGTATAATAAATTAGTGGTTTGCCATTTAAGAGTCGAATATTCTTTCTTGGTAATCTTTTGGAACCACCCCTTGCAGGAATTATAGCAATACCTTTATTCATTTATATTTTATTTTCTAATTTTTCGAATGCAGTCCAGAATCCTTCTCCATTGTTTTCATGGCCTTGCCAAATTTCCGGAATAAAAGATGAATTAGGACATTCATTTTTTAATACTTCACCCATGGAATGAAAATCAATTTCTCCCTCCCCAATTTGTAAACCTTCTCCACCGGTATTTTCTGAATCTGCTATATGTAAATGTGCAGAATATTTTGCAGTTTTTTTAAGGAATTCAAAAAATGACTCTTTATTGTGAACACAGGCTAATTTTGAATGAGAAACATCTAGGCAAATACGCATGTTCTGTTGTTGACAGAATTCCACGATTTCATTTGCAGAAACAAATAAGTTGTGATAGCGTTGGCCGCCGAAGTGCCATGGGAACGGAGGCATTGTTTGAGGTATTAATTCAACACCCTCAGAATCTAATTTATTAAGGCTATCGATAAGCTGTGCATAACATTGAGACTTTTCCTCTGATGATAAAAAATCATTTTCTGAAAATCCTCCTACGTTGACTACTATTTTGGGAATTTTAGTTTTAGGAAAAAGCTTGTTTAGGTCTCGAGTTAAATTGATTACTCGCTGTAACTCCTTTATTGATTTTGACTTGTATTTTTCGTCCATTGCGCATAAGTCTAATGTGTGGTCTCCTGAAAATAATTCAGGACTGTGAACGACAAAATTCATTTTTTGATTCGATGGAATGTATTTTTCAAAATCAACATCTAAGTCCTTGTAACTAAGATGGAATTCGACTAAATCGGGTTCAATGTCTTTAGTTAATTTAATGAAATCATGAAATCGCACAGGTATTCCCCAAGGTCTATTAAATGAATAGTTTCTGCGTTGAATGGTTTTTTGTTCGATGTCATTCGGATAGAAAAAATCACCACTTTTAAAATCATGTTTGGCATGTTGCCCAATTAATTCGTTTATTTTGTTTGGTTGTAAACCTTTGCCAGGGCTTTTTACGGTTATCATTTCTTTTGTAATTAGTTCCCCCTTTTTTAAATCTTGATTTATAACTAAGCTCTTAGCAAGATTCACTCTGTTCATCATTTCACCTTGAGATAGCATTCTGTTTTTTACTCCCAATGCAAGATCAACCTCTCTGATTCCAGAGATGAGGTTTTTAAATTCATGAGGCAGTAAACTGACTTTATGGTCATTACCCTCAAGTGATTTATCTGTTGTAATGTGTCTTTCAATAACTGTAGCCCCTAAAGCAACTGATGCAATAGTTACTGAGATTCCTCTTTCATGACCTGAATACCCTACAGGGGCATTGGATAATTCTTTTAACTTTGATATGAAATTCAAGTTGATGTCTTCAAACGGAGAAGGGTAAGTTGAGTTACAATGGAGCATTACAAAAGGGCATCCAAAACTTTTTATCAATTCAATAGTTTCTACGATTTCTTTTTCGGAGCTCATACCAGTTGAACAAATAATAGGTTTCCCTGTCTTGGCTATTTCAGAAATTAACTCATGGTTTGTTAAATCTGCTGAAGCTATTTTGTAAGCGGGCATACCGTACTTCTCTAAAACCTCAAAACTTTTGATATCCCAAGGTGTACATAATGGTATGATTTCTTTTTCTTTGCAATAATCAAATACTTCAATTAATTCTTTATTAGATAATTGGTATTTGGACAGTAAATCTAGGGTATATTGTGTTCCTAGATTTTCAGATTCATCATCTGTCTTACCTGCATTTTGATATAAGGATTCTAAGTCCCTCATTTGAAATTTAGCACAATCTGCTCCTACTTCTACACAATGATCGACAAGGTTTTTTGCCGCTGATATTTTTCCTTGGTGGTTATTTCCGATTTCTGCAATAATAAATGTTTTTGAATCAGTACCTGAGATAAATTTATTACCAATTTTAATACCTTGACTAGGTGTATTTTTTATGCCAACTGCAATTAGTTGATTTTTTTTTGTGATTATTGGCACATGATTGATGATTTTTAAGAGCTCTGGGATTTCCTTTTCATTACCGATATGGACATACTTAAAATTTGAATTAATCAATTCCAATATTTTAATTTCTAGATTTGGGTTTGGATGTTCAATTAACCATCTTAAAATATCTCCGTTCGTTACTACACCCTTTATAACATCTTTACTATCTGTAACAATCAAAATTCGTCCCTTTCTTTTATTTAATTCACCTAATGATTCTTGAACAGATTTATCTTCATGAATAATATAATTTGAAATATTTCTATCTATATACATTTATATCTTTATAATTTTTGTCCAAATTCTTTTGAGTAAACTAATATTTTGATGACTCTGACTTTGAATTCTAGTATGCCCCCTCATGACCCTTCTTGTCCCATTTGAAACAGATCCTGCTTGATGCCATACATCAGTGTCAAAAATAATTAACGTGCCTGCTTTGCCTTCGATTGAAATTTTTTCTTTAGCTTTTTTTGAGTCTAGTTCTCTTGTTAAATGTCTATTTTCATAGCTGATTTTATCTTTATAAACTTCTCGGTACTTTTTCGTGTTTAGGTGACTTCCTGGAACGCACGAAAAAGCACCATTTTCCTTCGTTGTGTCTGTCAGGTAAAGGAAAAATTTCAATGTGTTTTCGACATCATAATGTAAATCGTTAGCAATATGTTTTGATCCAACAATATCTTCAACCACAAATATTTCTGAATTTAAATTAACCTTGTTACCGAGGTATTTTTTGGCGATAATTTTAAATTCTTTATTCGAAAAAAAACTTTGAGTTGAAGGAAAATCATCCTTGTTATATTCATTTGTATTAACCCTAGCACATCTGCCTTTTGAATATTCCGTGTGTTTTGCTCCTTTGTGTTCTTTGGATAAAAATTCATCAAATTCCTGATTTAATAACTCTAATTGTTTATTACTCGCAAAGGAGTCTATTATAGAAATTCCATCTTTTTTTAAATCAGTTATTATTTCGTTCGTTTTTTTCATTCTTATATTCTGTAAAATCCAGATTTTGTAGCATAAAAAGATTCATGATTTCATTTTTTCTGAAAAAATGATGTATTCCATTTTATTTTAATGATACCAATCAATTTTGTTATTAACAGCCTCTATTGTTCCCATGAGGTTACAGGCCTAACGTTGGAATTTCCTTTAGGTTTTGATAGTAGAAAAATCATATTTCTTGGCCTATCTGTAGGAAACTCTTTAATTTCATTATTTCGACCAAGTAATTTTTGAAAAAGAGATTTTTTAATTTGCTGAGATTCATCCAAATAAATACAATTAAAATCAAATCCAACATGGTACGCAGCTGTTCGATATTCACATTCTCGATAAAAAACATCTGATCTTTCAGAGTTTTTCAAAGTTTTAACTCCCCAAAATTCAATTTCTTTTTTTTCTCTTTCGAAGTAAAATTCGTTTTTTGTTGAGTCAAGCATATATGGCTCTTGAGCAATTAAAAATCCACCCGGCCTTAATGCCTCATAACACTCTTTAAATGTATGAAATAAGTTTTTAGCATGATGAAGTGCCCCCATAGCAACTATAACATTGAAGTTAATATCTTTGTTAATATAATTAAAACTACCATGTACTAGGTTTATCCGATCAGTTGGTGCAGATAAGATTTCAAAAGTTTTCGGAATTAATTGCTCAACGGCAGGTAGATTACACTCCATAACATATAACTCTTCAAATATTTTATTCTTTGCAAGATAAGCAGAACACCAACCATCCCCGGCTCCTATTTCAAGAACTTTTCCATTAATTTTTCGATTAAATGTTGTTAAAGCCTTCTCAAGGGCCTCTGCACGTATTTTTCTTTTTCCAGCTAAGATTTGTTCAGCATTCCTTTCATCTTTTGAGTTTTTATCATGTAATAAAGCATGGATTTCAAGTTCCTTGGTTTTTGTATATAAATCATTTTCTGGAAACCATTTTAAAATATTATTCATATGTTTAGATTTTAATTTAACATTTTTGCTTTTAAGCGATTTTTTTTTGCGCCACTTACATTTACAAAATAAGTATTAAGAAGGGTCAAAACTTTCGTCAAAGAAATCATCTATTATTTTATGATTCAAATTTATTGTTTCGAATATAGACCTTTCATTTTCAAGTATTTCAATATGTCTAGTAATTTTATCCTTTAGATTAAGGTCATTCCTTAAAATACTTATCGGTATTCTCGATTTTAAACTATATTATCCCTCTTTTGAAATTACTTGCTTTTATTAGATTAATCATTTATAAGTTGTTTTTAACTGTATGAGATTTTTTCGAGAAAATGGTTTAAAAAACTTGACTACCCTACAAAACATTAGTGCATGTAAAAAAAGAAATTATTGATAAACTTAAATAACTTCAAAATAAGCAGTAGGTGCAATAATGGCTGATTCACGGTATCTATTTTTCAATCCTCTATATGTTTTGGTGTCAATTATTTCAAATTGAATCGTTCTTTCCTCTTTATGAATCGGTTTTCCAGTTTTTCCGCGCAAAGAGAAGGTTAAAAAATAAATTCCTGGTTTAAGAATACTTCCTTCAAAATTAAACTGAAGTTTGAAGTTGTCTCCATCTATTTCATTAAATACGTTTATTTTATTCTCATCTGTTGATGACACAATCAACCAATTACCTCTTAAATCTTCTATAATTATTCCCAAAAAAAGATCTGGTATAGTTTTTTTACAAATTATTAGGAATTCAAAACTAATTCTATTGGTGGAGTACTCGACTTCTTGTGAATCGCTTATCAGTCTTACTTTTTTTACAAAAATATCTTTATCTAAATCATAGTTATTATAGAAAATATTTGAATTGTGCGATGAATTAAGTCTTAGATAATGGTCAATTCCTCTTTCTGTTTCGCCATCAAATACAATTTCACCATTATTAAGAACGATTACGCGTTCACATAAATTTCTTACAGAACTCATATTATGACTAACAAACAGTACGGTTCGACTTTCTCCTGAGGAAACATCTTGCATTTTCCCGATTGCTTTTTTTTGAAATTCAGCATCTCCAACGGCTAAAACTTCATCGACTATCAAAATTTCTGGTTCTAAAAATGCAGCTATCGCGAATCCCAATCGAACGCTCATCCCAGATGAAAATCTTTTTGTAGGTGTATCAATGTATTTTTCAATTCCTGCAAAAGTAATGATTTCGTCTAGCTTTGAAGTAATTTCATATCGCCTCATACCCATTAACGATCCATTCAAAAAGATGTTCTCTCTAGCAGTCATTTCGGGATGCATACCTGTTCCAACTTCAAGCAAGGATGCTACACGACCTTTCATTTTGATTGATCCAGTGCTCGGGCTAGTGATTTGAGATAGAATTTTTAAAAGTGTTGACTTACCCGCACCGTTTTTTCCAATAATTCCAATTACCTCGCCTTGTTTAACCGAAAAATTGATATCCTTTAATGCATAAACCATATTTGATGAACTTTTTTTCGTTCGATCATTCAATTCAACGATTGTCGCGTAGGGGTCTGGCTTCCCCATTAATTTTGCCCATGAGCGATTTAGATCTTTCGATAAGGTCCCCGTACCCACAAGGCCTAGGTCGTATACTTTGGAGAGGTTATTTATTTCTAAAGCTTTTTTCATAGTAAAATTTAAACAGTGTCCATGAAGTTTTTTTCTACCTGATTGAATATTATAATCCCTAAAATTAATGTTAATATCGCTACTCCCCCTGCATAAGCTATGTGCATCCAATCAAAGCTACCTGCACCCACGAACATGTAGTTAAATGAATCAATTAGATATCCAATCGGGTTATATTTGGCAAAAAACACCAAATCCTTTGGCAAAGTTTCCACAAAAATCACATATGAAGTGGCAATTCCTGGTGTGACATATCGTAAAAGAGGTACGGCAAAATCAATAAGGAATTTCAAATCTCTATATTTTGTTGTCAATGAAGAAACCAATAAACCAAATCCCATCGCCATTGTCATAATAATAATGATCAGAATAGGAAAGTAGATAACTTCCCATTGCATACTAAATGTGTTGGTTTGAAAATAGTAATAAAAAACAGCACAAAGTAATAGGCACATTTGTACTCCGAATTTTAAGAGCCCTGAAATTAATACTGTTAATGGCATGATGAGGCGAGGGAAATATACTTTACCAAATACGGCTTGATTATCGACAAAGGTAGATGCCGTTTTTGTAAAGGTGTCTTGAAAATATTGCCACAATATGGGACCTGACATGTAAAATAAAAAACCAGGAACACCTTGGGGGCCAAGACCAGCTAAACTACCAAAAACAAATAAATTTATAGCAGCAGTAAATAAAGGTTGAATAAAAAACCATAGTGGA
>Ga0233444_10001712_pt1 | contig 24264 bp, 23 predicted proteins | sample SI_124_October20_6_FD_182792 | JGI IMG/M metagenome (GOLD analysis project Ga0233444, IMG submission 182792) | Seawater microbial communities from Saanich Inlet, British Columbia, Canada - SI_124_October2016_10_MG | ecosystem: Environmental > Aquatic > Marine > Inlet | place: Canada: British... | reverse complement strand
GCCAGGGTGCAGTTCGTATTCTATGGAATGGAAACGCATCATTTCCTTCAACCAATGTTGGTTTAAGTGATGATGAACAATACACCGCCTAATAGAATAAAATTATTTGATGATTATAAGGGGAGCTTAATGCTCCCCTTTTTTATTAATCATCTTCTCCGTAAATTTTTAGAACTTCTACGACAGCAGGATGACGCTCTACATCCATCATATCAAATCTACTGATTGCGATGTGGTTCATGTTTGCTTGTTCGTATGCTCTTGTTAGATGCATGAAGTCAGATAGACCATTTTCGGAAAACCCTCTATCATGCTGTTTTAAATCACCGGTAACAATCATTTTAGTATTATTACCGATACGAGTGAGTAACATTTTCATTTGCGACTTAGTAGCGTTCTGCATTTCATCTGCAATGATCCAAGCGTCTTCAAACGTTCGACCACGCATGTATGCAAGTGGTGCAATTTCTATAATGTTCTCTGCTAACATTCCTTCAATGTCTGCAACAGAAAAATGCTTCTCAAAAATATCAAATATTGGTCTTGTCCACGGTGCCATCTTTTCATTAAGATCACCTGGTAAGAAACCATGTTGCTCGTCTACTGATACTGCAGGACGAGTGATTACAATCTTTTTCACCTCTCTTTCCATAAATGCTTTAACCCCCATTAATGTGCATAGAAGTGTTTTACCAGTACCAGCTGGACCGATTGCGAAACAGATATTATTCGACGGATCGGCAAGTTGATATAGATAATCTTCTTGTGCTACATTTCTAGGTAAGATTGTTGGGATAGTTTTTTGTCTTAGTGGGACAATGCCTCGATTAAAACTCGGTTGAGCATCGCGGCTGTGTTTGTTATTTTGTTTTTCAACACGTTTTTTTCGTGCCATAATTTACGCCTCCAATAGAGGGACTAATATTTAGAGAACAACTTCTCCTGCCCTCACTATTACTTATCACCTGAGGATTCAGATATGACAACGTATATAAACTATTGACAAAAAAAGTTTTATGTTGTATACTTGTATTATTAGGGAGAATATAGATGCGGCTAATTGCAGGACCTTGTCAACATGAAACTCTAACACGTAGTGCAGAGATTGCTAAAGAATGCAAACGTGTATGCGACAAGTATGGCATTGAGTATTACTTCAAAGCAAGTTACGATAAAGCCAATCGCTCAAGTGAGCAAGGCAAACGTGGCATGGGCATGGAAGCAACACTTACAGACTTCCTCGCACTTAAAGTAACGCTTGGTGTTAAAACACTAACTGATGTACATGACTATGTACAAGTAAACAGAATAGAACGTGAGTTTAAAGATGCAGTAGATGTATATCAGATACCGGCATTCTTATGTAGACAGACTGACTTGATAAAAGCAGCATGTTCTACAAATAAAATTGTTAATATTAAAAAAGGGCAGTTTTTAGCTCCGTGGGATGTTAAAGGTATTCTATCCAAAACAGAAGGTGCTAAAGAAGTTTGGATAACAGAAAGAGGGACAAGTTTTGGATATAATACTTTGGTTAATGATTTTACTGGCATCAACTACATGCTTGACAATTTTAGCAATATTGTGTTCGATGCCACTCACTCAGTCCAGTCACCAGGAGGACAAGGTTCTAGTAGTGGGGGTAATCGCAATTACGTTGCAGGCCTTACTAGGGCTGCTTCTGCTATGGGTGTCAGTAATTTCTTTTTAGAAGTACATCCAGATCCAAACAGTTCTCCATCGGATGGACAAAATATGATAGAATTAGAAAATTTTGAGGAGATAGTGCGTGACATCATCAGCTATTCTTATACCCGCAAGATATAACAGCACACGCTTTCCCGGTAAACCGCTATGTGACTTAGATGGCGTTCCTATGATTAAGCGTGTATATGATGCATGTAAAGCATCGGGATTACCGACATATATACTTACAGATGATATTCGAATTGCTAGTATATTTCAGAATGCAAGTGTTATTATAGATTATTATAAAGGTTATGCAAACGGTACTGAAAGATGTGCAGGAGCAATCGATATAGATTATATGCAAAAATATGATCAGTTTATTAATGTGCAAGGAGATATGCCTGATGTGTCTCAGCATATGATAGAAAAGACAGTATGGCATCTAAAGCATTATCCAATTACTACAATGTGTACTGATTTACAGCCTGGAGAAAGATTAGACATAAATCAAGTAAAAGTTATAACAGCAGGTGATAAAGCATTATGGTTTGGTAGAGGATTTACTTATGGACAACGTCACTTAGGTATATATGGCTATAGTCGCAATGCGTTGGGAATGTATTCAGAATTGCCTGTAACAAGAGAAGAACGTAATGAAGGTCTTGAGCAATTAAGATGGTTAAAAGCTGGTTGGGATATAGGTATTTTACGTACTGAATTTAATGGCGTAGAAATTAACACACCACAAGATGCGGAGAAATGGAATGATAGCAGGTAAAGTGTGGGGCAACACTGAAATGATAGAGTCAAATGGAGCGTTAGAGTTCCATCGTGTCGAAATGAATAAAGGCGGTGTATGTTCTAAGCATATGCATGAGTTTAAATGGAATGGCTTTTATGTTGAGTCAGGTACAATGCTGGTACGAGTATGGCAAAAGGACTATGATCTAGTAGACACTACTGTATTGAATGCAGGAGACTACACTAAAGTAAAACCTGGACTGTATCATCAGTTTGAATGTTTAGTAGATGGAGTTGCGTTTGAATTGTATTGGGCAGAGTTTAATCACAATGATATCGTGCGTGAAACAGTCGGACACGCATAACAAACTAATTTGATAAATACATTTATAATTTGATTAATTGGAGTTAAACAATGTCAGACATGAATCATGATGATATCGTAGACAACCTACGTGATATTGATAAAAACGGCACATTGCTGGATATATTGTTAGAATTTGAATCAGTTCTTGACAAGCAAGGTCTTTATGCGTATAAGAACTGGAAACTAGGTGAAGTAGCTGAAGGTCCTAATCTTTCACGTTATTGGTTACACACTAAGTTGATGTACCCATATAAAAAGATGCCTGATCCAAAAGGAGCAATGCGCTTAGATGCTATCGGTTGTGAAATTAAGTTCAATCGTGCTACACTAAAAACTCCAATCACACCAAAGTCACCATCTGACCTAGATAGTGAAGGTAAACCAAAGATGAAATCGCACGATGTGTGGTTAATTGATGTTTGGATGCCTCGTAAGTTTGTAGATGAATTCTCAGACGATAAAGTTAAACTAGGCGATGATGAAGTTGACATGGAAGAACTAAACTCAGCATATGATTCAGGACTAGATGATGAATCAAATGTTAATCAGCAGCAGGATGCGTAACTATGAAATATTCACAAATCAATGAAGGCGTTGAATTCGGCGACTTACAATCATTAGTATCATCAGACGTAAGTGTTGCTGAATTTGAACCTAAGACTGGCACAGACGATGATGTAGTTGTTATTGGTTTCTTTTGCAAAGACGAAGCACCTGCAAACGATATTGCAACGTTCATTGAAAAAAGCACAGTTGATATTCTTGATACAGAGGTATCACCAAATCCAGATGAAAATGGTTTCTACCTTGTATTTGTAGAAGTAGAAAATGAGAACTTGATGCAAACAGTATTTGAATTACTTGACGATGTATCACGTTTGACAGAAATCGAAGAGTGGTCTGTTGATTTCTATGAAGGATCAACAATTAAAATTGAAACAAAACAAATTACACAATGGCTAAAGAAGAAATAATAGAAGTTGAAGGTAAAGTAGTAGAAGTTCTACCGGGAAGTCGTTTTAGAATTGAACTAGAGAATGGTCACATGATTATGGGCACCTTATCTGGTAAAATGCGTAAGAATAATATCAAAGTTATTTTATATGATAGAGTTACTGTAGAAATGACTCCATATGATCTATCAGTGGGAAGAATTTCATTTAGGCACAAATAACATGTTTTCTAAGATCAAAATATATTTAATCATATTTGCAGTAGTAGGCGCAGGTGCCTTTGGTTTGTGGAAATATTATGAATATACACAGAATCAAATTCGTATTTACGCAGAGAATGCAGCAGTAGCAACGCAAGCGGCGGCTGCAACACAAGCGGCGCTAGATAGAACAAATGCTGATCTGATCGAGGTTAGAAATCAATTTAATGAAGTTAATGATAAATTCAATCAAGCATCACAGCGTGTAGATAACCTAGAACGAAAATTAGCAGAAAGTGATATCAACTATCTTGCATCAAAAAGACCGGGATTAGTAGAAAATGTTGTTGACAACGCTACTGCAAATGTGTTAAGATGTTTAGAGATAGTAAGTGGGAGTCCACTAACAGAGGATGAAATAAATGCTACAAAACCTTCAAAAATCAACAGCGAATGTCCTGACATTGCTAACCCTAACTATAGGCCTTAGTGCTTGTTCAGCAACTCCAGAAAAAATTGAATATACCCCAACTCCAATTGATAGACCTACACTAATTCTACCACCAACAGAAGTGCTAGACTTAAAGAAAATTGATTGGACTATTATTACTCCTGAAAATGCAGAGGAAGAGCTAGAAAAATTAATAGCTACTAAACAACCAGTATCTTTGTTTTCATTAGATGCTGATGGCTACACCGCATTGAGTATTAACATGGCACAATTGTTAGAACTAGTCTCACAGCAAAAAGCAGTCATTGTTGCATATGAAGATTATTATAATAATGCAGAAGAGCAATTCGATACCGTTGAATAATGAATCCATACGACATATTAGAAATCAATAAATACTCTAGTAAGGAAGAGATACGTTTAGCATATAAACGTATGATGAAGAAATACCACCCTGATTCAGGTGAAGGAGACGTAACGAAATTAAATGAAGCTAAATCTGCATACATACGACTAAAGGATAGTACACCAGTAAAGATTTTAACGATACCGATAGTTGTCACTGTCACACATGCAGAATTAGTTAATATGCTCGGGAGAACACAGATGATTGAATATTCTGACGTGCATTTCGAAGTATACATACCATACGATGTAAGAATGGGAGATGTTGTTACAGTAAACATTCTTACAGATACAAAATTGAAGATAAAATTTAAGGAACGACATGAGCAACAGTAATCAACCAGATAGAGTAAATCTTTCACTTGAACGTGCAGTAATGAAAGCTACTGAACTATCACATGAGTACGTAACAATTGAACATTTGCTATATGCAATTATAGAAGAAAAAGATGTGTTAGATTTACTGGGTAATATGCAAGTAGATATTGCTGGTGTATTAATAGAACTCGAAGAACACTTGAATGAACGTGATGATATTGCTATCCCTGACATGGATAGTCCTCCACGACAAACACTTGCTATTGATCGTGTATTCAATCGTGCAGTTACTCAGGTTATTTTTAGTGGTCGTACAAAGCTCCATTGTAGAGACATTCTAGTGTCATTATTCAGTGAAGCATCATCACATGCGTTTTACATCCTACGCAAGCATGGTGGTAGTCGCTCTAAAGCAATCGATGTTATTCAAAAAGAATTCTATCAGGGTTCTGGACAACCTGGCACAGGTGTTGCTACTCAACAAGGAGATAAATCTCAGATTAAATTTGAAGACTTTTGTGAGAATTTAAATAAATCTGCCGCTGATGGAAAGATTGATCCTGTTATCGGACGGGCAGATGAACTGATTGAATTGACAGAAGTTCTGGCAAGACGTAAGAAAAATAATGTAATCATCGTAGGTGAGCCTGGTGTTGGTAAGACTGCTATCGCAGAAGGACTTGCTCTAAACATTATCAATGATGAATGTCCAGATATTCTTAAAGGCAAGATTGTATACTCACTAGATGTTACATCACTTGTTGCAGGAACAAAGTATCGTGGTGAGTTTGAAGAACGTGCTAAAGAAATCTTTGGACAGCTTGAAAAGCGTGATAATGTAATTCTATTCATTGATGAAATTCATATGATCATGGGCGCTGGTTCAGCAGGTGGATCAAACATTGACATTGCTAACTTATTGAAGCCATTACTAGCAGGCGGTAAGTTACTGTGTATTGGTGCGACTACAAGTGAAGAGTACAGAGAGAACTTTGAAAAAGATAGAGCATTACAACGCCGCTTCCAGAAAGTTGTTATTGAACAACCAAGCAAAGAAGACACTAAGCTAATCGTTAAAGGTCTAAAGAAATACTATGAAGAGTTTCACGGACTTGAGTATGATGAAGATGCAATGGATCTCGCAGTTGATCTAGCAGAACGTTATATGCATGGTAAGTTCAATCCAGATCGTGCTATCGATATCATTGACGTAGCTGGTGCGAGAAACAAACTTCATAAGATTGAAGGTAAGATTGGTCGTAATGCAATTGAATCCGCAGTATCAAAGATTACTCGTATACCAATGGATATGATTGATGCAAAAGAAAATGCAAATTTTGCTAGTTTAGAAACTAATATCAAATCAAAACTATTTGGACAGGATATCGCAGTGGAATCTCTGGTAGAGTCTATTCTAGTTGCGAAGTCAGGTATGAGACCAACTAACAAACCAGTTGGTTCGTTCTTGTTCGTAGGCCCAACGGGTACTGGTAAGACAGAATTATGTAGACAACTTGCATCAAACTTAGATGTGACATTGCGTAAATATGATATGTCTGAATATATGGAACAACATTCTGTATCAAAACTCATCGGTGCACCTCCAGGATATGTGGGTCATGCTGAAGGTGGCGCAGGCGCAGGACAACTTATCAATGACGTAGAAGAAACACCAAACTGTATTGTTCTACTAGACGAAGTTGAAAAGGCACACCCAAGTGTAATGAACCTCTTACTTCAAGTTATGGACGATGGTCGTTTGACTAGTTCAACTGGTAAAACAGCAGACTTTAGTAATGTAATTCTTATTATGACATCTAACTTGGGTGCTGCAAAATCTGCATCACGTGCTATTGGCTTTGCGAATGATCATAGCGATGCATCTACACAAGCAGTAACAAAATTCTTCTCACCAGAATTTAGAAATAGACTTGATGCAATGGTTCAGTTTGTTGCATTAGAGCGTGAACATATTGATATGATTGTTGACAAATCTTTAAATGAGTTGAATGAAATGCTTGCAGATAAAAATGTTCGTGTTGAGCTATCACCAGAAGCAAAAGTATGGATGCGTGAGCGAGGTTATATTCCAGATATGGGCGCTCGTCCACTGCAACGTGTTATCAATGATCATATTAAGAAGCCGCTATCACGTGAAATCTTGTTTGGGGCTTTAGTAGATGGTGGTACAGCACGTGTAGAAATAGTAGACGATGCGGTAACATTCTCTTATGCATGATATTAATGTAATAAAATCTACAAAACTATTTTATAAAGAATATCCATATAAGATTTCATATAAAAGATTATACGGCTTTCCATCACATACGGTATTGAAGAGTACAAATTTTAGTTTTTTACTTGGATCTGATGGATATAATAATTGGTGGGGTGATATTCCTGCGAATGATGATGATAGACAACGTAGACAAAATTGTTATTCATTTCTAAAATCAATTGAGCATACTAAGTTTATGAATAGTAGCTTTACCCATGTTTACTTTAAAACAAAGAAGCAATTTGAAAAAGCATCAAAACGATACACTGACTTACAATGTGAACATTACATACCTATACTAGAAAATCTAGCAGAAGTAATCAATGGATTTAAATCTAATATTGATCTCAAAAAGTCATTGTTTCACAAAAGATTTAGATACAAAGTGGATATACGCTTCAATAGACACCTAGAAGAAAAGCTAGGACCATCATTATATGACATGTATAGAAATAATAGCAACTATCATCTAAATCCAAATATGCAACGGTTCGATCCGTTACATAATGGAAAAAGAATGTCACATTCTGGATACGCATATACATTTAGACACTCAGCATATAATACTTACGCCATATATTGCAGAGAAAAGATTGACATGGAGATGTTAACCTTTGTTGCAGGGGAAAATATTGCTAAAATTACTAAAGCAGTACTCATTGACGAATTAGATAAATAAGTATGAGAAATCATATTAAACTATAAGTTAATGAGGACAAAACATGGCTAAAATCAAAGAAGAAATTCTAATTATCAGAGTTTCTACAATCACAAAAAATGGTGAAGACAAAGCAAACTTGCTTAACGGTGACATTAGTGCAACAATCGAACAAGTTGTATCTGAATTAATCGGTGACACCGGTGTGGTTGAAGTAGAAACAGCAGAGTAAGGAAAATAAAATGGCACGTAAGACAACAACACTTATGCCAAATAGTGGCACGAACTTAGATGTTACTGGAGACGCAGTTCCAGGTGATAGCTACTATGGGTATACAGACGGCATACACACTGTTGCTGTTTATGGCCAAGACCTTACTGGAAGAATTAAAATACAGGGTACACTAGCAACTCAACCAACAGAAGATGATTGGTTTGATATTTTGTTAACAGGTATCCCATATAAAGATTATACAAACTTTACTGGAGTCGAAGGTTTTACTTTCACTGCAAATCTAGTATTTTTACGTGCTGTACTTGATCGTTCAGCATTAGGTATCACAGACGTTACTACAGCGGGCTGGGTAGAAAAGATTTATTTGAATTATTAGAGGGACAATAAAATGAGTATTAATGCGCAACCATTTAACCCTACGTTCAAACTAACTGGTAACCTTCAACAGGACCAAGTACTAGTATATGACGTAAGTGAAAATGCATTTGTAAATGCTACAGGCAATGGCTCAGGCGGTGCCGCATCTTCGCTAGACGCAGTATCGAATACTGGGACGGGATTACAACTTGCAGATATCGTTGGAACAACATTAGAAGTAAAATCAATTATAGGTGGTAGTAATGTTACTATCTCGGATAACGGATCAGCACTAGTAATAGATGCAAGTTTTTCTGAAAGTATTCAAAGCGGTACAAATTTAGGTGCTGGCAGTGGAGTATATTCCGGCGTAGATGCAGCAACTAATCAACTAAGATTTAAATCAATACGTGCCGTAGGTGATCTACAGATTTCAGATGATGGTAATACTCTTACTATTTCGTACACTGGCAACGGCAGTGGCGGTGGTAGTAATGTAGATTTATCAAATTATTATACAAAACAAGAAACATTATCAGAAGCACAATCAAATGCCAAGTATTTGAGAGGAGATGCGCATTCTCTACCGACTCACAACAATACATGGGATTTAGGTTCAGCAGAATATCGCTTCAATGATGTTTACGGTGAAACATTCCAAGGTACAGCAATACTTGCAGATAATTTATCAATCAGCGGCGCTGAAGGTAATGTTCTAAAATATGTTGGTGGGACATGGGTTGCTGGCCAAGAAACAGCACCGCAACAATCATCACAAACTCTATCAATCAGTGGTAATGAACTATCTATATCTGATGGTAACACTATTACTTTACCAGTATATCAAGATGCTGATAATTTTATTAAACTAGATGGACATTCACTTCCATCACATGACAATACATGGGATATCGGTTCAGCAGAATATCGTTTCAACGATATCTATGCGGAGACACTACAAGGTACAGCGATACTAGCAGAAAATCTTACTATTACTGGTGGTGAGGGCGATGTTCTTACTAGTATTAATGGTACATGGGTTGCTCGTCCAGCGTCACAAGCGCAAATCGACTTGAGCGACTATGCTACAACAACAGAATTAAACACCGCAATTGCTAATATTGTTCATCCAACTATACCAACAGATGTGTCAGACTTAACAGACACCACTAGTTTATTAGGACAAGGCGGAACCACACTTGATGGTCTGGCAGGTGATGTAAACACGAACACATTAACTATAGAAGCAGGTTGGAACTTAATTCCTGCAACTGACGGATTGCAATCACTTGGTAGTGCCACAAACCGCTTTACAGAAATTTATATCGATAATAGTACTATCAATATTGGTGGTAATGCTATAGAAGCTGATGCTGATAATGGCGGTAATCTATTATGGAACAGCAAGATTGTTGCAACACAAGAGTATGTGCAATCAGTATTACCTACACCATTCTCGGGATCTTATGATGATCTAACTGATACTCCGACTATACCAGATGTATCTGCATTTATCGATGAAGCAGCAATAGATGCTAAAATCACAAGTGCAGTATCAGGTGGTTCGGTTGATTTATCCGCGTACTACACTCGTACAGAAGTTGACGGACTTATTCCTTCTGTATTCTCAGGTGACTATGCCGATCTAACTAACAAACCAACAATTCCAACACTTGATGGTCTAGCAACACAGGCTTGGGTAATTGACCAAGGGTTCTTAACAACAGACAATGACAATCAAGGTCTTGTTCTAACAGGTTCAACGCTAACAATTACAGGTAGCACTACAAGTATTGATCTGTCAACAATTATCCCAGCGGCGTTCTCTGGTGATTACAGCGACTTAACTAATAAACCAACACTGCCAGCAGATATTTCAGACTTGACAGATACAACTGGTATTATTCAATCTGCAAATACAGATGCACAAGCACTAACACTAAATGGTTCAACTTTACAGATTTCAGGTGGCAACTCAGTTGATTTGTCGGGTATCTCAGGATCAGGAACTCTGTCAGGTCTTACAGATACAACATTATCTAACGTGCAATCACATAATTTCTTACAATGGAATGGTTCTGCTTGGGTCAATAGTTATGCTTCAGTCAGACATTTGGAAGATGTTGATAGTGCAGGTCCATTAAGTGGTAATGACACACTTGTATGGATTGCAGGTAATAATCAGTTCGAATTTAAACCTCACTTTAATGGCGATTATAATGACTTATCTAATAAGCCAACAATCCCAACAGTTCCTACAAATATTTCTGACTTTACAAACGATGCAGGATATATTACATCAGCAGCAGTATTCTCGGGATCTTATAATGATCTAACTGACACTCCTACAGTACCAGTAAATCTAAGTGACTTAACTAACGTATCAAGCAACACTCCAGCAGATGGACATCATCTAGTATGGGATGCGGCGAACAATCAATGGAAGCCATCACACGCTTCTACAGGAACTTCTACTGCATACGGTGATGCAGATGCACGTAATGCGATATCAAGTGGTTTAGGATTATCATATAATTCATCAACTGGTGTAATGGCTCTTAATTCTACTGTAAATGATTTACTTGATGTTGATACATCAGGAATTTCAAATGGACAAGTACTTAAATGGAACGGCTCTAAATTTGTACCTGGCGATGATACAGTATTAACATCTACAGATCAACTTGCAGAAGGTTCGACAAATCTTTGGTATTCAGATGCACGTGTTGAAAATGTTCTAAGCAATTCAACAACAACAGATATTGCTGAAGGTGCAAATCTATATTATACAAACGATAGATTTGATGACAGATTAAACACTCATATTTTAGCAGGCACTGGTATCAATATTGTTACTGGTACTAATAACGTAAAGACAATCTCAGCTACAGTTTCAAGTTTAGACTTTAGTAATATTACTAATACACCAACAACTTTAGCAGGTTACGGCATCACAGATAACGTGCAGGGACCACAGGGTGAAACAGGTGATACTGGCCCAACAGGTCTAACAGGCGCACAAGGTATTCAAGGTCCTGAGGGACCAAAAGGTGATACTGGTGATGCAGGTATTCAAGGACCGCAAGGTTTACAAGGCAGTCAAGGCCCACAAGGGCTTAAAGGTGATACTGGTGATGCGGGAGCAGATAGTACAGTACCAGGCCCACAAGGTCCACAAGGGCTTAAAGGCGATACTGGCGACCAAGGTCCAGTAGGCCCGGCTGGCGCTGATAGTACAGTTCCAGGACCGCAAGGTGATGCAGGCGCAGATGGTGCAGATGGAGCGCAAGGTCCACAAGGACAACAAGGACCAAAAGGTGATACTGGTGATACTGGTGCGCAAGGTCCAGCGGGTAATGACGGTGCTGACGGTGCTGACGGAACAACAGACTATAATCTACTAACAAATAAACCAACAATCCCATCAGATATAAATGACTTATCAGATGCAGATGGATTACTAGGTAGTGGCGGATCTGAGACACTATTTGGATTAACAGATACTACGATTTCAAGCATCTCAAATGACCAAATACTATCATATGACACATCTGATGGTAAATGGAAGAATGTAAGTTTAAATGCACACCCAGACTTCTTTAGCTCAAGTGATTTTTCTACTGCATTCTCAGCTAAGACAACTAATGATCTAGGTGATGTAGATACATCAGGTATCACATCAGGTCAATTCTTAATGTGGGATGGATCAAAGTTTATTGCACAAACAGTTAATTCATCTACAACAGTAGATTTAACAAATGAAAGTATCGATGAACTAAGCGATGTAGACACATCAACTAACTCTCCAGTGAACGGTGATGTTCTTACATGGGATAGCACAGCTAATAGTTGGTCTCCTGCAGCAGTTACAGGCGGTGGCGGTGGCGGTTCTAGCGCACAATACTTTAAAGTTAACTATGCAACCAACGGTTCGTTACAAAGTATTACTAATACAACATCTGATGTTAGTGCTTCAATTCTATCATCAACTGGTGGTGACGTTGAAATTACATTCAATACCAACTTCCCTCCAGCAAGTATTCTAATATACGGTTATGCATATCAGTCAAATGAATATGTAGTTCAACCGTTTAACAAAGATATAACAACACGAAAAATCGCAGGTGGAGGAACTCAAGGAAGTCCAACAGCATTTGGTAATTTCAGTGGAACAACAATGACACTTAAACTACGTGAAGCAGACACTGGCTCATCTCGTTCATTCGGTACAACTACACATGCTTGGATCATGTTCTCAATGGCTTAATAAGTAAGGAAACTATTCGTAATGGCTACGACAAATTACAAAACTAGTGCAATCGATCTAAATGTTCCTGCCAAAGTATTATCATGTAACGTGCAATCTGCAAACGCAGTAGCAGAATGGGAACATGACGATGGGTTGGGAGACCCATGGTGGACAGGTAGTACTAACCCAAAAGCATATCGCTGGGAAATAACAATGTCAGTGACTAACGTTAATCACGGTTCTCACTTAACACGAACTCCAAAAGTATTTAATGGTTACGATGTGCTAGTAGGTGATTTTATTGCAGGTGCAACAGACGGACGTGCGCTACAGATTGTTTCAATTTCAGAGAAGACAGCGTTTACAGTAACGTGCCAAGTAGAAGATAGACTAAGATATAACACATTTCGTTCAGCATCAGGTGCTGGTATTTTTGCTATCCCAGGTTCAGCAGTTATTTTTCAGATTAACGAAAACGGACATCCAATGCTTGACCCACTACCAACAGGTATCGTGTCAAGTGATTTCTATGCAAACGTAAACTCACGCTTTCAATATCTGAACCCACAAATGAACGTATTACTAGGTCAACCGTCACATGGATTTGAAGAAGGTGATGTTGTCTGTATGAATTCATCAACTGGTGACTTTGAATTATCAACTCCTGACAATATTGATAGACTAGTAGGAACAATAACACATGCAGGACCGGGACCGAATAGATTCCTGTTGAGACCAGCAAACGGTGTTATTGATTTTGTTCCTGGGTTGCCAGGTAATCCAGGTGATTTTATCTATCCATCAGTTGATGGATCTGGAGACTTGACATTAACAGATACTGGTGTTGCAATATTCTTAAAATTACAAGCTGCCACTATTAGTACTGCTATAGGCACAGTTACTAATGGTAAAGCTACAGCAGGTGACACTATATCTATTAATGGGGTTAATGTGCAATTTACAACAAATACATTAGGTGAGGTGACAGTACAGAATGCGACTACAGATATTAATGCATTAAAAGATCAACATAGAGTTACAGCGGAATCAAGCGCCGGTGCAAATATTGTTACAAGTGATATCGGTACATTCGGATCATCCTATGGTCTAGTAGGTGGGTTCCCTCCATTCTCAGCGACAATTAATGGTAACACTATTAACTTTACTACAACAACTTCAGGACAAGCACAATACGGCATGGCAGTTGCAGTTGCGGCAGATATGGCAGCAGATATCAATGCGGTAAACACAGGTACATTATCAGCATCAGCAGATGCAAACGGAAACTTAGTTCTAACAGAAGGTGCCGGCGGCGCAATAAATATTGTGAACGTATCAAATGATGCACAAGGTAATCCATTCTCTGGTATGAACTCATGTACTTCATTGAATACGACATATCCAGGAGCAACAGGTGTATATGTTCTAAAACTTAGCCGAGAAGATGGCGGCGAGATTTATGTAAGAGATATCACAGGTTCAGCAACAACAGACTTTGGTATATTGTCGGGACATAATGGTTCATATGCAATGGGTCTTAATGTTGAGCAAGGTGTTCGTAAAGCTGGCACAGTAGTTGTTCCTAATATAGCAACACGTGATTCATTACCATCACAATTGACAGGTGATAGTGCATATGTACTAGATACAGGACAAGGTGAATGGGGATTATATATCTGGGATGGGACACAGTGGTCATTAGTAGCAACACAAGATAGTGCGGCAACAGATGCTAACTCATTGTCGCATACATTTACATGTCCAGTTGACGGCTTCGGAACTGCACAGACAATAACACTAGGAAGAATATCTGATAATTCAAGAATTGTTAGTGTTCTAGTAGAAGTGCTAGGTCCGATGCAAGGATACTCAGGTGGTGTCCCATCACTTGAAGTCGGAACAGTAACAGATCCAGATAGATTTATGAGTGACTATGAAAATGATTTAGAATCTAACGGCTCATATACAACAACTCCAGACTTCCATTATAGCGGAGAAACAGAGTTAGAAATTAAAGCAAACCTTGAGCATTACGATGCAACATTAGGTGAGATTAAAGTAACAGTATCATACATCTAATATATGTATGTATATAACGAAATTTATCCGAGTGATAAATAACTATGTAGGGAGCTTAACACTCTTTACACCTTCATTGTCCGATGTTCTCTTCCGGACGATTTTCATGAAAAACTAAAGGAAAAGCATAATATATGTTTATCTACAACTACGGAAATTCTTTTGAAATCTGATTTCTCAGGAGTTGTCGTATTACCTCTATCTCAATTCGTGAGATGGCGGTTTTAACAAGCTATTTTAAGGAGAAATAAATGGCTGATATTAAAAACTTCGGTATTCGCGGCATTGGATCGGACGTACAGTTCGGTAAAGCAGGCGGACGTGTTGTATATGATTCAGGTAACTCACTATTTAAAGTGACAACTGATGGTTCAACACTAGGCAACATGAATGTTGCAACACCGACACTAGACGATCACGCTGCTAACAAAGCATACGTTGATTCAGTTGCACAAGGTCTTGACGTAAAAGACTCAGTACGTGCGGCATCAACAGGTGACGTTAATGTAGGTACACCAGCATCAACAATGGATGGTGTAAATCTAGTAGAAGGCGACCGTGTACTACTAAAAAACCAGACTACTGCATCACAAAACGGTATTTACGTTTATGCATCAACTGGTCTAACACGTGCAATCGATATGGACGCAGCTGGCGAATTCGTTGGTGCATTCTTCTTTGTTGAAGAAGGTACAGTGAACTCTGACCAAGGTTACGTTATGTCTGCAAACGGTACTATTGACGTAGGTACTACAGACATCGAATTCACAAAATTCACAGGTACAGGCCAAATCACTACAGGTTCTGCACTTTCAAAGAACGGTAACACACTAAACGTAAACGTTGATGGTACATACATCATGGTTGACGGCTCAGACGAACTAACGATTAAAGGTACATCAACAACTGGTGAAGTACTAAAATCTGACGGCGCTGGCGGTGTTGCATATGGCGCATTAGACCTAACAAACGCTAACGCAACTTCAGGCGCTCTTCCACTAACACGTGGTGGTTTAGGTGTAGATGCATCACAAACAGCAGGTAAAGCAACTGCACGTGATAACCTAGGTCTAGGTTCAATCGCAACACAAGACGCAGATGCAGTAGCAATCACAGGTGGGACAGTAGACCTATCAGGTGGTACGCTAACACTAGCAAACGACCAACTATCAGGTGACGTAATTTCAGGTGGTACAATTGACTCAGCTAACATTCAAGGTGGCACAGCAAAAACTATCTCACAATTCGACATTACAGTAGGTGCGGGTAAAACACTAGACGTAGACGGCACATTTGACGTAGACGGCGCAGCAGGTTCAGCAATGGACGGTGTTGTAATTGGTGCAACTACTTCAGCAGCAGGTACGTTCTCAACACTAGCTTCAGACTCAGTAGACCTAAACGGTGGTAACATCGATGGTACAGTAATCGGCGCAACGACAGCAGCAAACGCTTCATTCGCAGATACAGATATCTCAGGTACACTAAAAGTAGATACAATCGAAGCATACACAACAGATGGCGACATCACATTTAACTCACTAATCGTAACTACACAAGGTATTAACGTTGCAAACGCTGGTATTTCAAATGCAGGTACAATTAATGCAGGTACAATGACAGTAGACACAATCAACGAAAAAACAGCAGACACTGGTGTTAACGTTGATGGTGTAGTTCTAAAAGACGCTGGTGTAGCAGCAACGGGTGTTTCAACATTCGCTGACCTAACTGCAACAACAGCAGATATTAATGGTGGTACAGTAGACGCAACAATTATTGGTGCAACTACTTCAGCGGCTGGTACATTCTCAACAATGACAACTGCAGGCGCAGCTATCACTGGTGGTACTATTGCTGGTACAGACATTGATATGACTGGTAAAACACTAACATTCGATAATGACTCTATTTCAGGTGACAAAATCGATGGTGGTACAATCTCAGACTTCGCATCAACAGGTATCGATGACAATGCAACTTCAACACAAATTACTGTTGCAGACGCAGAAGTATCATTCAGTGCAGACGTTGCGATTGCTGGTAACCTAACAGTATCAGGTTCACTAACATCAGTAAACACAACAAACACAGAGATCGCAGATAACTCAATCGTTCTTAACAAAGGCGAAACAGCGGCAGGCGTAACAGCAGGCACAGCAGGTATCGAAATCGACCGTGGTACAGCAGACTCAGCAACACTACAGTGGAATGAGACTGATGACGTTTGGGAATTCAAAGTAGGTTCAGCACTAGCAGACCTAAAAATTGGTTCACAAGCAATGGACGCAATCTCAGTTGATACAATCAACGATCTATCAGGTGCTGGTATCTCATTCGCAGATGCTATCTCAGGTTCAGATGCAGACTTCTCAGGTACAGTATCAGCAGATACAATTGCAGAACACACAGTGGGCGCAGGCGTAACAGCAGATGGTGTTATCATGAAAGACGGCGTTGTAACAGCAGGTCTAACAGCAGAAGCAGGTGATACAGTAGACGTATCAGCAGCATCTCTAGTACTTGCAGACGACCAAATCTCAGGTGATAAAATTGAAGGCGGTACAATTGCTGCAATCACAATCTCATCACTTTCAGCAACATCAGCAGATGTTGATGGTGGTACAATTGACGGTACAGTAATTGGTGGAACAGCATCAGCTGCAGGTACTTTCTCAACACTAGCATCAGACTCAGTTGATCTAAACGGCGGCGCAATGGATGGCGTTGTTGTAGGTGCAACAGCATCAGCAGCAGGTACATTCTCAACTCTAACTTCAGCATCAGTTGCAGTTACAGGTGGCGCAATCGACGGTACAATCATTGGCGGAACAACTCCAGCAGTTGGTACATTCGCAACAATGAACTCATCAAACGCACAAATCACAGGCGGCGACATCACAGGTGCAAACCTAACATCAGACGTTGTTGATCTAAATGGTGGTGCAATTGATGGTACAGTAATCGGCGGTGCAGTTTCAGCAGCAGGTACGTTCTCAACACTAGGTTCAAACAATGTAACTCTAACAGGTGGTACAGCATCACTTGCAACAGTAACAGCAACAGCATTGAACTCAGGTAATGCGACACTAACTGGTGGTTCAACAGCAGGTATGGACGTTGACGTAACAGGCCAAACTCTATCACTAGACGATGACCAAATCAACGGTAACAAAGTACACGGCGGTACAATTTCATCAGCAGACCTAACAGGTTCAGCTAATGCAATGACTGGTTATGACATCACAGTAGGCGCAGGTCGCACACTAGATGTTGCATCAGGTACACTAACACTTGCAGATAACCAAATCTCAGGTGATAAAGTTGACGGTGGTACAATCTCAGATTTCGCATCAACAGGTATCGATGATAACGCAACAGCAACAAAAATGACACTAACAGATACAGCGGCAACATTCGCAGTAGCTGGTGATTTTGGTGCAAATACACTTGCAGCAGGCGCTTCAACTCTAGCATCGCTAGACGTAACAGGTGATGCAGTAATCAACGGTAATCTAACAGTTTCAGGTGCAGTAACAACTACACTATCAGAAACAGTTGCTATCGAAGATAACATTCTACAGCTTAACTCAAACCAAACAGTAGCTCCAACAGAAGATGCTGGTTTTGAAGTAGTACGTGGCTCATCAACAAACGTATCATTCCTATGGGATGAAACAAATGATGTATGGACACTAGGTACAGAAGGTCTGGTAGCTGGCGATGTTGAATTCAACGAACTAACACTAACTAACGAACTTTCACTAGAAAACGGTGGTACACACACAGATACTTCAGCATTCGCAGCAAACTCAATGATGCTAATGTCAGGTGCAGGTGGTGTAACAGAACTAGCAAAAGGTGGTGATTCAACTGTACTAAAAGTGAACGCATCAGGTACACTAGCATATGCAAAAGTGGACATGACAGCGGACATCACAGGCGTGACACCAATCGCAAATGGTGGTACTGGTCTATCAACAGTAGGTGCTGACAATAAAGTACTAATGTCAGACGGTTCAGCAGCAGGTTACGAATATGTATCACATGTACGTAATGGTTCAGGCGTAGCAGTAATTGATGCATCAAATGCAGCATCAGGTACAGGCGAATTCCTAGACATCACAAATGCAGCAGGCAAACTAACGCTAACATCGAAGAATGCATCAGGCACAGGCGCTGTAGATATGTATCTACAAGGTCAAAATGGTGGTGACGTATTCATCGTAGGTCAATCAGGTGAAGCTCTAATTCAGGGTGAAGCAGATACAGACCTAACAGTAGCAGGTGGTGATTCATCAACAGGCGCAGCAGGCGATCTTATCCTTAAGGGTGGTAACGGCTCAGCAAATGGTGACTCAGGTGCAGTAATCATCAAAGGTGGTAACGGCGGTTCAACTGACGGCAACGTACAAGTACTTGGCGCAGATGACACAGCAATTGCAACTTTCATTGAAACAGCATCAGCAGCAGATAACTTCTCATTGACAAACGGCACAGGCTCAGTACAACTAGCAGGCGTTGGTTCATCAACAGATGTTAACATAGTTCTAGCACCAAAAGGTGATGGCTTAATCTTAGCACCATCAGGTTACGACATGTCAGGCGCTTCAGAGGGTCATGCACTAGTAACGAAAGACTACGTTGACTCGTCAACAGCTGGTTCAGATGACCGAGTACTACGCACTGCATTCGCAGCAAATGGTGGTTCATCATTCACAGTAGGTTCAGTAGCTAACGTTGCTGGCAAGTCTTACTACGTATCAAAAGTAACTATCAAAGTTACAACTGCATTCGTAGGCGCAGATGAGCTAACAATCACAGACGGTACAAACACTCTAGTAGGCACAAACGATGTTGACCTATCAGAAGGTGGTATCTTCATGATCGACCTAGGTTATGAAAACGCAACAGCAGGTGGCGCAACGCTAACAGCATCTATCGGTAACGGTGGTTCAGCAGCTTCACCAACAACTGGTAACGTAATTGTAACAGCAGAATACAAGCAAATCTAAGTTAGAATTGTTATACAATATAAGAGGAGGGGGTCCGAAAGGGTCCCCTCTTTTTTTGTGGTTGCAAGAATCATAAACTTATGCTATAATTAGGTTATATGATAAATAGATTAAGATAACAAACTTAACGACAGAGTTAATTCTCTGACTTTAATTACACAGAACGTTGAGGATAGAAAATGGCGATTACGTTAAACGCAAAGGGTACAAGTGTACCTTACTTTAAGATTGGAAAGAGTGGGACTACTCTCTTCCAGGGCAATAATGATCCGCATATAACTGATGGATACAATGTACAAACTAACGATATTTGGTTTGATACTGATGTTAGAACTTTAAAGTTCAGAACAGCCGAAAACACTTGGCAAGCATTAGCAGAAGCAGATAAAATTTCAGAAATGACAGATGTTAATCTTGCCGGGTTAGCAGATGGACACTTCCTACGATATGACGGCCTAAGTAATTCATGGACTACACACGCAGTTGCTGGCGGACTTGCTAATGATTGGGGTTCAATCGTAGAAGAGACTATTACAGTAGACGGTTATACAGGTGATATTTGGCAGTATGATGCACATACTAATAATCTTATTCATACTGGACCAGTTGATATCAATGGTGTATTAACAACAACTGCAATTGTATCTCCGACCATTAACAATATTAATACACAAATTTCAAATCTAAAAACTGATGATATTACAGAACAAACAAATCTATATCATACAGAAGCTAGAGCTAGAGCGGCAATTTCAGTAAGTGGCGGGAGCCTGTCATACGATAGTACAACAGGTGTTATTAGTTACACAGATAACGATAGTAGTTACGCTACTAAAGTTGGTTACAATCTAGCAGATGAAACAGACACAGCATCAATTGTTTTAAATCCAGGAGATGCAAACACACAAGCAACATATCGTGGCGATGTAGTTGATGATAATGGAAACATTATTGTTGATGTATCAAGCGCAACTACTACATTTACTGGCGGACTAGCAGGTGATGTATATGGTGATGTTTACAACCCAACTGGTAATAATAAAATTTTAGAAAGCGGAACTGGTAATTTAGATTCTGCCTTAACAGTTGACTCTGCAACCACAACAACATTAAATGCAGGCACTACTAATATTAGTGGCATTGCTACATTTACTGGAGGTAGTGCAGACTTTACTGGAACAACTGCCTTTGGTAATTGGAACGGTGCTGTTTATGATAGAACTGGCAACACACTTATTATCGATGATACTGCAATTCCTAAACCTATTGTTTACGCAAACATACAAGGCGGCGTTGTTGGTGATGTTTTAGGTAACCTTGTAGGTAATGTAGATGGTAATGTTACGGGTAACCTTGAAGGTGGTATTGTTAATTCGCAAGGACAAGTTGTAATTGATAACTCAGGCGCACTTGCTCCTACTGTATTTAGATTACCAAAAGGATTAACAGCAGATCGTCCATCACCAGCTACAGCTGGAATGATGTTCTTCAATGAATCAACAATGAAGTTTGAAGGGTATGACGGAACAAATTGGATTGTATTCTCTCCAGAGGATTGGGGTTCAATCTAATATTCACTGCAAAATTTAATGAGATTAAGCCCACTATTCTACGCAAATAGGTGGGCTTTTTTGTGCCTTATAACATAACTACGAATATAAATGATAAATACATATAAGACAATAAGAGGGAAATACACAATGATATTATCATGGACACACAATCAAGAAACAGGAATGTTGACTTGTGAGATTAATGAAAATTTAAAGTATACTACACTTGATGGTGGTGGTAATTTAGTTAAAACATACAATGGCGAGACTACAAATATACCCGGTGACCAGGCATGGGATGATGAAAAGCATTGGATCAGTGATAATTTCAGTAATTTAGTTGGGGTATATGCTCCAAAATGGGATATCACAATTGAGAGTTGGACAGCAACGAATCCAACCTGGAAAGGTGCGGTACCTCTTTATGGCATAACAGATGATGGATTGTACTTAGATAAATTAGCTCGTACTTCTTATATACAAGAAGGACACGACATGCAAACTGTATATAAACTCGATTACATATGGATAGAACAAGATAAAAACGGCAATTACTGGAAACGTGAATGGTGTGAGGATCTTGATGTGTATTATAACTGTCAACCTTGTTGTGTATTCCCATATAATCCGGGTAGAACAAAAATGGATAAAGCAGAAGTAGAGTCTATTATCAGTGAAGCTGATGAACAACATATGAATATAGGAACATCAGCACCTGGTGGAATGGGAGAATCAAGATGAATAAGAATGGTTTATGGTGGAATGCACCAGAATATTTTAGCAGATGGAGACTATTCCCACGTGCATTTATTTCAATGTACATCTATTTGTTATATGATGTAGTACAGTGGTTTATGGCATTGCCAGATCCTAACACACAGCAAGCGGGTCTTGTATCTGTATTAGTTGGTTCAGGTGCTGCATGGTTTGGTCTATATGTAAATTCAAGCTCAACTAAGTTTGAATCCATCGAAGTCAGAGATAGCAAAGGCGCATATACAAAAATCGGCGACACACGTGATACCGCAATGGAACGTGCAAAAGCAAATGTATATGAAGACACATACGAAGAAGAAGGCAGATAAAATGAAAAAGAATAACTTCAAATATCATTTGCGTGTTGGACTTGATGAAGAATTAAGTACACATGATATCAAAGGTATCATTACAGTACTTGAGAAAACAATTGCCAATATATTTGAAGCATCTGAAGAAGGCACCGCAGTTATCTATCATACATTCAATGAAAAGAACTTGTATGATTTTAGAATGAACCGTTCAGTGACAGAAGCAGAAGCAGAAGTTATTCTACAACTAATTAACGAGTGGACTGATGATGACTATACAATGGAAATCACCACTAGCGAACAATATGACTTGCCTGAAGGTGAGATAGAATCAGACATAACATCTATAAAGCATAACAGATGGTTGTCTGAACAAGTCTCAAATGGATGGCGATATGGATTAGAATTCAACGAAGAACAACAAACAGATCCAAGACTAAGACCATATCATGAACTGTCAGAAAAGTTAAAAAATATGTAATTTTAACTTGACTCTGACCACAGTATAATGTATTATAGAGTAATACAAATAGGTAAAGAAATGTCCGGAACAAAACGAGTATATAATCTAGAAGAAAAGAATTACTTTAAATTCTTTGGTATCGCTGAAAAGCAAGATATCAGTGTACGTAGTCTTACGACACACTATAAAAAGATTATAACTTTATTAAAAGATAAACACGAATTCCTAAGCAAGGATAAAGTTCAATTTGCACATCGTGCATTTGAAGCACTTGTTGATCCAATTTCACGTGCAAGATACATACTTGAAATCAATGGAGAAGAATGGGACATGCGTGATGGCGCAGATGCAGAAGACTTCTTATTCATAAATAACTTGAATGAACAGTATAATGCATCTAACACTATTCCTGAAATCGAAACATTCATATTAGAACTTAAAGAACAAACAGATTTCATTAAAGAACAAATACAATACAGTTTAGATGTAAGCAGAAATTATAAAATGGCATCAGGACTATTGAACCGTTTTTATGAAATCTCGTCTATTCACGATAAGACTAAAGTTAAAAAGAATGAACTAGAAGTAGGAATAACACATGTTGCATTTGACAGATAGATCCACAAAGAGAATTAAAGACTGGTTACAAGATAGCGATGTTGATAACATAAGAATTGCTATGAAGACTGCTGGTTGTACAGGACTTATGTATGAAGTAGTACTAGGCGGCGACTTCAATGTACTAGAAGATTTTGCTATCAAACATGATGGGTTTGACATATTAGTTGCAAACACATATCTCAATGCAATCAACGGTGCTACGTTAGATTATATAACAGAAGGATTCAACTCACATTTCGAATTAGTTGATAATCCTAACGAAAAAGCAAAATGCGGATGTGGGGAGAGTTTTTCAATATGAGTGATTTAGAAAATCAGAAAAATGCAATACGTAGTGCAAGACAGTGCCAACGTAACTGGGACTTAACTAAGACAGTCCCAGAAGAACACGTAGATCATTGGATTGATCTTGCGACACATGCACCATCTAAACAAGATGAAGCGTTCTTTGATTTGTATGTTCTTACTGATAGAGAAAAGATAGACTTTTTATGTAATGAACATTCATGGGGCTTTACTATGCTACCCGGTGTTAATGATTGGGTAACTAGGAATCCACAAATGG
>Ga0233444_10001711_pt1 | contig 24295 bp, 21 predicted proteins | sample SI_124_October20_6_FD_182792 | JGI IMG/M metagenome (GOLD analysis project Ga0233444, IMG submission 182792) | Seawater microbial communities from Saanich Inlet, British Columbia, Canada - SI_124_October2016_10_MG | ecosystem: Environmental > Aquatic > Marine > Inlet | place: Canada: British... | reverse complement strand
TTAAGTTCCCCTATAGATAGAAGACCAAAATTTCATTTATACAAACCCAATATTGCTTTATTAAGTGGTATTGCCTGGGATCATATCAATGTATTTCCAACTTTTGAGGGGTATGTAAATCAATTTAGAATTTTTACAGATTCTCTGACAGACGGAGGAATTATGGTGTATAATGAAGAAGATGCTATTTTAAAAGAAGTAGTTGAAAGTTCTTCGCATTCCATAAAAAAATACGAATATTCAACCCCAGCCTATCAGATAGAAGACGGAGTTACCTATATAGACACTCCAGACGGATTGATGCCTTTAGAAATATTTGGTGATCATAATTTGCAAAATTTAGCTGGAGCCAAGTGGGTTTGCCAACATATGGGAATAGATGAAGAAGATTTTTATGAAGCAATCGCCTCTTTTAAAGGAGCTAGTAAGCGTTTAGAGAAAATAGCAGAGAGTTCAGAGACCGTTATTTATAAAGATTTTGCTCATAGCCCAAGTAAAGTAAAAGCTACTACTGAAGCCGTAAAAAAACAATATCCCCAAAGAGATGTAATTGCTTGTTTAGAATTGCATACCTATAGTAGTTTAAATGCAGCGTTTTTAGCAGAATATAATGGAGCTTTAGACAAAGCAGACAAAGCAGTTGTTTTTTACTCTCCACATGCTGTGAAAATAAAACAGTTAGACAGTGTTTCGGAAGAACAAATTAGCAACGCTTTTCAAAGAGATGATTTAATCATATTTACCAATCCATCTGAATTTAAAGAATTTTTATTTAGTCAAAATTTACATCAATCTGCAGTTGTGCTTATGAGTTCTGGAAATTACGGAGGTCTAGATTTTGAGGAAGTAAAGAGGCTTGTTTAGTTTTTTCTCCAAAAAAACGGAGTAAATAAGATAAGAACGGTAAAGAGTTCTAAACGTCCAATTAGCATTAAGAAAGCACAAAACCATTTAGCACCATCAGTTAAATGAGCAAAATTATCTACAGGACTTACAGAACCTATAGCTGGTCCAATATTTCCTAAAGAAGAGGCTGCAGCTCCTAATGCAGACATAAAGTCTAAGCCTAAAAACGTAAGAATTACAGAAGAGACCATAAATATAAGCATGTAAATCACAAAGAAGGAAAGGATGTTAAATACAATGGGTTGACCCACTGCTTTATTGTTAAAACGAACAGGAATAATTGCATGTGGATGCAATGTTTTTTTAAATTCTAAAAAACTGTTTTTTAACATTACAATATGCCTTACAATTTTAATCCCACCACTGGTAGAGCCTGCAGAACCACCAACAAAAAATAATGCAAAGAAAATACCCGTTGCAAAGAAACTCCACATAGTAAAATCTGCAGTTACAAACCCTGTGGTTGTAATAATTGAAGTTACTTGAAATAGAGCATGTCTAATAGCACTCTCTGTTGCTCCTAAAATGGCAGGGTGTGCTACGGTAGTTTTTAAGGTATCATCTTGAAAGAATAGAATAATTACCGCTATAAGTGCAGTTATACTTATGATACCAAAAAAGTAGTATCTAAACTCTTCGCTCTGTAGTACTTTTTTTACTTTTCCTTTTAACGCAAAGTAGGTGAGTACAAAGTTGGTTCCGGCTATAAACATAAACAAGATGACCACATACTGTACCATTGGCATAGCATTCCAATATGATAAACTATTATTTTTAGTAGAAAAACCTCCCGTACTTACGGTAGCCATTGCATGGTTTATAGCGTCAAACCAATTCATTCCTGCTACTTTAAGTAAAAGAAATTCTATAAAAGTTAATAGTACATAAATTAACCATAAACGTTTTGCGGTGTCTGTAATTCTTGGATGGAGTTTATCTGCAGAGGGACCAGGTGCTTCTGCCATAAATAACTGCATGCCTCCAATTCCTAAAAGAGGTAAAATGGCAATGGTTAGTACAATAATACCCATACCACCAATCCAATGGGTAGCACTTCGCCAAAACAAGATTCCTTTTGGCATGGCTTCTATATCAGCTAGAATGGAAGATCCTGTAGTAGAATAACCAGACATGGTCTCAAAAAAAGCATCAGTTAAAGAAGGAATGGTTCCAGTAAACAAATAAGGGAGCATTCCTGTAAAGGATAGCGTTAGCCAACCAAGAGTAACGATCAGATACCCTTCTTTTTTTTGAATATTAGTGGATGTTGGTTTGTTAAAAAAATAAAGAATAAGACCAATAAAAATAGTTACAATCCCTGCGTTTAAAATACCCATCTGAGCAGTTTCTTGATGAAACATACTAAAAGGGAATGCTATAAACATAAACACCCCATTAAGGACTGCTGTTAGTCCAAGAAATCTATAAATTATTTTGAGGTTAAGACTACCCATTTTATCGGAATAAATCTTCTACAATATGGATGGCTTCAGGCAAACAAAAAACGATGACTTTGTCTCCACTCATTACCTGAAAATCACCATCTGAAATTAATGCTTTACCATTTCTAATGATCCCACCAAAAACTGCATCTCTAGGAAAGTTTAATTCACTAATAATTGCCTTTGTAACTTTTGCACCAGGTAATACTTCAAATTCAAAAACTTCAGCATCAATATTGTGAAGATTAGCTAAAGCAAGAATTTCACCTTTTCTAATATGTTTAAAAATGCTACTCGCTGCAATTAATTTTTTATTGATAAGTGTATTAATTCCTATGGTTTGAGAAATATTTATATAATCCATATTCTCTACCAAAGCTATTGTTTTCTTAACTCCTTTAGATTTTGCTACTAGACAAGACATAATGTTTGTTTCAGAATCTCCTGTGACAGCAACAAAAGCATCCATTTCCCTTATATTTTCTTCTTCCAATAATTCAATATCTCTACCATCTCCGTTTATTAATAGGGTGTCATTAAGTTCTTCAGCAAGTGATAATGATTTTTCTCGTTGCTTTTCAATGAGAGTTACTTTAAAGTTTTCATTACAAAGATTCCTAGCGGTTTTAGATCCAATAGAGCTACCACCCAAAATCATTACATTTTTTATTTTTAAGTGTTCTTTACCTACTATAGGGTACAATTTATCAACACTATAATGAGGAACAGAAAAGTATACCTGATCATTTAATTTAAATTCGGTATCTCCTCGTGGTATGATGGTTTGTGATACCCCCTCACGTTTAATGGCTATGATAATAAAATCTACAGATGAAAATGTATCTCTAGATCCTTTTACAGTGGTGTTTAAAAGCGGAGATTTGTAATCTAGGGTAGTCCCCATCACATTAAACAATCCATTTTCAAAAGTAACAGTATCATTAAATGAAGATTGGTTTAATAGCATTTTAATTTCATCTGCAGCTAATTCTTCAGGTGATATCATATAATCTAAGCCAAATTTCTTAAAGTCGATATGATCGTTCTTTAAAAATTCTGGATTGTCTATTCTGGCAATAGTTTTTTTTGCTCCTAAAGATTTTCCTATCACAGAAATGGTAAAATTAGTATTCTGAGATTCTGTAACAGCAAGAAGTATGTCTGTAGATTCTATACCAATTTCTTTGAGTAATTTTATAGATGTAGCATCTCCTTTTTTAGTGATTACATCTAGGTGACTGTTGATGTAGTTTAGTTTCTCTCCGTCAAAATCTATGACATACGTATCCTGTGATTCGTAGGACAATAACTTTGCTAAATGAAACCCAACGTCTCCAGCACCTGCTATAATAATTTTCATAAATCGTAAGAAATATCAGACAAATATATAAAACTTAGCATTGAGACTACTAAAATTATCATTGATATTGTTTTTAACCAACTTTTGTATATTTATAAGAAAAAACCCCTACATGAAAAAAATGACCATAAAATCTTGGGCTATAGACGATAGACCAAGAGAAAAATTAATAGCTAAAGGAGCTCGCTCTTTAAGTACTGCAGAACTCATAGCAATCCTTATAAGCTCAGGAAATAAACAAGAAAGTGCTGTAGATTTATCTAAACGAGTATTATTATCAGCTAATAATAATATTCACGAATTAGCAAAGTTTTCTCTTCAAAAATTAACATCATTTAGAGGAATTGGACCAGCTAAAGCCATTTCAATTATTACTGCTTTAGAGCTAGGTAACAGAAGACAGTTAGAAAATTTTACAGCAACTCCAAAAATTACGGGTAGTAAAGATGTTTATAATACCATGCAGCCCTTGTTAGGTTCTTTACCTCATGAGGAGTTTTGGGTTTTGTACTTAAATAATGCGAACAAAGTACTTTCAAAAGATCAATTAAGTAAAGGAGGTATTACTGCTACTTTAGTAGATGTTAGACTTTTGTTCAAAAAAGCCATCGAGATCTCTGCAGTTGCAATTATTATTTGTCACAATCATCCATCCGGAAAAACAGAACCCAGCTCCCAAGATAAAGTTCTTACAAAAAAAATTAAAGAAGCTGGGGTAAGTTTAGATATAAAACTTCTAGATCATCTAATAATTACTGAAAAGTCTTATTTTAGCTTTGCCGATAATGGTAAAATTTAAATAGTGCTGCAATCTTGATACTTGTTTATACGCATAAAATTACTCCAAGAATACGGTATATTTTCAAACATATTTTTACTAGAATTCTTCTTAGTCCAGTATCTTTTACATCAAAAATTGAGGAATTTGTAGCCCACAATGGGCCTAAAATAAGTTATACCAAGGTTCCTTTAGGAAAAGAATTTTTTATAAGAAGTAATGAAATCCTTTTTGAACAAGGGGTAAATGACTTGGAAATTAATATTTCACAATGGAATGGTACTCCATGCTTTTTTAATGCAGGATCTGGCTCTAGTATTCCGTTTGATATTTTTGCAGCTAGTTTTTATCTTATTTCAAGATATGAGGAGTATTTACCACATGTTAGAGATGTACATGAACGATTTACAGCAGAGCAAAGTTTGGCTTACAAATTTCGTTTTTTAGAAAAACCTGTTGTAGATATTTGGGCTCTTAAGTTAAAAGATGCTTTACTAGAACGTTTCCCAGACTATCATTTTTCTGATAGAGAGTTTTCCTACATATCTACCATAGATGTAGACAATGCCTTTGCTTACAAATACAAAAGCTTTGTAAGAACCTCTGGAGGTTTTATCAATGATTTTTTTAAATTACATTTAAAGAGTTTTTGGGATAGATTATTGGTGTTATTAAGATTTAGAAAAGATCCTTACAATAATTTTGAACACATATTATCTTTAAGTAATACCTACCAATCCACCACTATATTTTTCTTTCTAATTGCAGACTATACAACTTTTGACACCAATATATCTGCCACCAAAAGGCAATTTAGATTGTTAATAAAACACATTGCAGATTATGCAAAAATTGGATTACACCCTTCTTACTACACAATGAAAAATAGTGCTTTGCTAAAAAAAGAAAAAGAACGTTTAGAATCCATTACAAATATTCCAACATCTCTTTCTAGGCAGCATTTTTTACGTTTTAGTTTGCCCGAAACCTATCAAAATTTGATTGATTTAGAAATTAATCAAGATTTTTCGATGGGTTATGCTAGTCATATTGGATTTAGAGCCAGTACCTCGATTCCTTTCTACTTTTTTGACTTAGACTTTGAAATTCAAACTCCGTTGCTTGTTCATCCTTTTGCATTAATGGATACAACTTTAAATGATTATATGGGTCTTACACCCAAGCAGTCTTTAGGAAGAACAAAAGATTTGTTAAAAGAAGTGATGGCGGTTAAAGGAACTTTTATTACATTATTTCACAATGAAAGTTTAAGTGGTTATCTCAGATGGAATGGATGGCAAAGAGTCTATGAAACCATGTTAAAAATGATTCATAAACATGTTAATTAAATACATTCAAAGAGAACATTTAAATGAAGAAAAATACAATGATTGTATAGAGAAATCTAGTCAAAGTAGGGTGTATGCTTTTTCATGGTATTTGGATATTGTAGCCGATAATTGGGATGCTTTGGTTTTGGATGATTACCAGGCGGTGATGCCAATTCCTTGGCGAAAAAAATATGGGATCAAATATGTATATCCACCTTTTTGGGTCTTGCAATTAGGAGTTTATTCTAATGAAACTATTGACGAAAATGAATTTATAACACATCTTTTTAATAAATATAAATTTGTTGAGTTAAGAATGAATACTCATAATAATTTTAAGTTATATCCTGAATTTTTACAATTAAAACAATGCCAGAAATTAGTATTAAATACAACGTATGGTTCAATTTTATCTAAGTACAGAAAAGACAGAAAAAAAGATTTACAAAAAGCAGCTAGAGCTGATTTGATTGAAAAATGGAACGATGACCCAAGTAATTTAGTTCAGCTTTTTAAAAATAACATAGGTAAAAGAACTCCTAATATAAAAGAAAATGACTACAAAAATTTAGAAAAATTAATTGCCATTTGTATCGAAAAAAATATGGGTGAAATACTAGCTGTTTATGATAAAGAAGATAAATTAGTAGCCTCAGTTTTTTTATTAAAACATAAAAAATCAATTACCAAACTAATCTCATCAACAAATCTTAAAGACAGAAAAAATGGAGCCAATACATTTTTAATTGACAGAGTAATTTTCAAATACCATAAAGATTTTTCAATATTTAATTTTGGAGGATCATCAATAAAAAGTGTAGCAAGTTTTTCAAAAAGTTTTGGAGCAGAAACAGAAAAATATCATCAGCTAAAAATGAATAAGCTTCCCAAATTTTTACAGCTATTTAAAAAGTAACGAAAAGAGTATTCAATTTTATTTTTAAAAAGATTATCTATATTTTTTTTTATATAGATATACAAAACACAGCCAGGAAAGAATCCCAGTAAACCACATTAAAATTGCTGATGTAATGGCTGCACCTTTGATGCCGTAAATTGGAATTAGATATTGATTGCTTATGAAATTAATTATTAATGCCATACAAATAATATAGTAATTGACTTCAATTCTTCCTATAGATGCCAACAAATTGCCATAAACCCCTCTTAATAAGAAAATTCCAATAATACCAATGATCAGGATAATAAAAGAATCTGAGTAAATCATGTACTCTTTTCCAAATATTGAAAGAATTTCACTTGCAAATAAATAGCTACCTACAAGTATAATTATACTAATAATGGTAAAAAACAGCACATAGTTTTTTATGTATTTCATTATATACTTACGATCAGCTATCTTTTCTGTAAATGTTACAAAATCTGTTGTGATAAATACTCTTGGTAAAAATAACAGACTAAAAGGTATAATGGATATATATCTATAGTTAGTTACTTGAATAGGATCATCCATGAGATGTCCAATTAAAATGATATCAACAAGAATAAGCAGTTGTGTTACTACATTAGAAATCCCTCCCAAAAAGCCGTACCTCCAAAAATTGAAATTGGTAATTGTTAAGTTGTTTGTTGAGGTTAGTTTAATATTTAGTTTTTTTAAGAATAAAAATACCGTAATAAGTGGAGATATAATTAAAGCTATAACATATCCAAACCCATCTAAGTAATAACTTAAAAGAAAAATTAGGATCACAAGAATGACATTATACCAAAATTCACTGAGGGCATATAACTTATTTTTATGCTGAAGTCTGAATTGTATTTTTATAATTTCAAGAATATAAATTGATAGGATAGTGAGCGTTAAAAAAGAAAAGTACCCATAGGTTTTATCAAATTGAAATGGAATAAAATAACCGATCACATTCAATAAAAAGATAATTAAAATTGAAGCGATAATTCCTTTTTTGAGAACATAAGAAAATAGTTCTTGTTTTTCTTCATTAGAATTTAATAAGGCACCATATCTTATTAGACTTTGATGCAAACCAAAACCGCCAATTGGAATGATAAACTGAACAATACTAAAAGCAAATAGAATAACTCCTAGTTCTTTATGATCTATTAGTTGTAAAGCAATCCAAGAGCCCAAAAAAGAGAGACCTCTTGAAAATAAAGTAGACAAAAGAACATAGTTCCCCGATCTATCTATAAACCCTTTAATATATTCTTTAATATCTCCCAACTGTTTTTAGTTTAATGCATCAAAGTAAAGCTTAGAAAAAGAGTCACAAATTTTTTCTGAGCTAAAATTAGTATTCGCATATTGATGCATATCATTACTTTTTGTGATAGGGTTATGATGTATTTCTATGATTTTCTCTACAAGTTGATCTTCGTTATTTTGTTCAATAAGAAAACCAAAATCATTTGGGAAAAATTCCTGAATACCTCCAATATTTGTTGAAACTACTGGAGTTCCACAGGCAAAAGCTTCTAAAATCACACAGGGTAAATTCTCATAATTACTAAAAAGTACAAATACATCTGATTGTGTTAATTGTTTTGGAATTTTTTCATGACTTAATTGGTCTAAAAAATTGATTTGATTTTTTTTGAAGTTTAATTCAGTAATTAATCCAATATATTGATCTTTCTTTCCACCGATAAAATTCCACTGAAAAGAGTCAATAGAACTTTCAAGTTGCTTGGCAACCCGTAACATACCAGAAATATTTTTATGCTTATCCTGTAAGTTAGAAATATGTGTAATTGTAAATATTTTAGTTTTTTTTGAGGCAGGTTTAAAACGATGGGTGTCTACTACATTTGGAATTATTTCATAGTTGCCTTTTAAGCCAGATTTTAGCATAGAATTTTTTAGATCTGTACTCACTGGGCAAACAAAGCTTGCATTTTTTGTTATTTTTTTTGACAAAAATCGTTCTAGCCAGGGCAATGATTTTTTTTCCTTCAAATGATACCCTGTCCAGTGTTCTGAAATAATATAAGGGATGTGTTTACATTTTTTTAAATGAAGGGCAAATAGTCCAAAAGGATATAATTTATTAAGATGTACTACATTGAAACTTCCTATTTTTCTTAATACCCTTTTATAAGCTTTCCAAAATCTAACTATTTTTTTGATTGGATTAGAACTCGGTGGTATATAGGCAATATAGGTAGATAAATCACCTTCTTTTATCACGTCAATTTCAATCTTAGAAATATCAGATTTGGTAATAATATGTAATACGCTAACCTTGTGTTTTAGATGAACACTTTGTGCATGCCTCATTATGAAGTCGCCATTTTGAGGAAGTACCGAAGACGGATACCATCCGCATAAAAATAAAATATGAAGCTTTTTTTTCAAGAGTTACACCTTATCAAACAAATATATAATAAGTTAAAACATATTATCCACTAGATTATTATATTTACTGAATGAAAATACAACATGTCTTTTTTGATTTAGATCATACTCTTTGGGATTTCGAAAAAAACTCAGATTTAACATTTCAAAAAGTTTTTAAAATCAATAATTTACAAATAGATATAAATTCATTTTTAGAAATTTATAAGCCATTAAATTTTAACTACTGGAAACTGTATAGAGAAGAAAAAGTGACAAAGTCAGCATTGAGATATGGTCGTTTAAAAGAAACATTTGATGCGATTAACTTCAAAGTTTCAGATGAGCTAATAAACTTAATGGCAGATCAATATATTACACATTTAGCAGATTTTAACTTTTTATTTGACGGAACATTTGAAATCTTAGATTACTTAAAAGAAAAGTACAATCTACATATTATCACAAATGGTTTTGAGGAAATTCAAACTAAAAAAATGATTAATTCCAATATTCATCATTATTTTGATAAAGTAATCACCTCAGAATCTGTTGGAGTTAAAAAACCCAATCCAAAAGTTTTTGACTATGCATTACAGATGGTAAAAGCTACCCCTAATGAATGTATGATGATTGGAGATAATTTGGAGGCAGATATTCAAGGAGCAATTAATTGTGGGATAAAAGCCATACATTATAACTCAGAAAAAAATAGTAAGATCCCAAATAAAATAACATCTATACATCATCTATTAGAAATAAAAGAATATCTTTAATAATAATTGTTTTTTACTTATGAGATTTAAGTTAGTCCCCCTGCAAATAGTTATTTGCATAGCTTTTTTGTTTTCATGTTCAAGCAATCTAAATTTTGATAATATCAATTTAGAGATAGAACCTGAAGTTACTATACCTTTAGTTTTTTTTGAATTAGACCAAAGAGATTTCCTTGACGAAAATGACCAAGAAATAACTGTTGTGTCAGATATCACAGTTTTTAGAATTTTTGACAACACAGTACTAAAAGATAATTTAGTAGAGTTAACTCTTGATTTTGAGATAGAAAATGGATTCGACAGATCTTTTTTAGTAGATTTTGTTTTTTTGGATGAAGATGAAAATATCACCTATGACGTAGAAGACTTTTCAATCAATACAGGAAATTTAGATTATTCAAGCACAAGGTCTATTGTTATAGAAACTTCTCCAGAGTTTTTAAACTCAATAAAGGTTAGAGTAGATGTTGTTTTATCTCCATCAACAACAATATTAAACCCAGATATTGAAAAAACATTTAAGTTTCGATCTTCAGGTACTTTTTATCTAAAGTTTTAATATGATGAGAAAAATACTATTTTATTTCTTCTTGTTATTTGCAATAGCTATGGAATCCCAGCAACAGATAGCTTTTTCATTTGGGGAAACACCACAAACTTTAATGTTAAATCCGGGCTCAGAAACAAATTATAAAAGCCATTTCGGTATTCCAGTCTTATCTAATTTTCACCTTACAATAGGAAATACTGGATTTCAAATGGGTGATTTATTTTCAAATGATTCTAGACCTTTTAATGAAAAATTTGAGAAAGTATTAGAACAATTAAGTCCTGATGATTATATAAATTTAAACACGAAAATTGATGTGTTAAATTTTGGATTTAGGTACAATAACAAAACCTATATTAGTGTTGGTTTTTATGAAGAATTAGACCTGATGGTTTATTTCCCTAAAGATGCTATTGAAGGGTTGTATTACGGGAACAATCCTTTTTTTAATAGATCATTTTCTATTTCTCAAGCCATCATGAAAGCAGATTTAATAGGCGTTTTACATGCAGGAATCTCTAAAAAGATTGATGAAAAATTAACAATAGGTGGTCGATTTAAAATATATTCTTCAAGTTTAAATGTTGAAACTAATAACAATTCAGGTTCAATTGTTACAACGACTAATACTACTAACATATCCCGGTTAACATTGCAAAATCTAGATGCAGAAGTCAGAACTTCAGGAATAGACAACTTTACTCTTTTGGGTGGAAATCTTGGTGTTGGTTTTGACGTTGGACTTACCTATCATTTTTCACCTCAGATAGAATTTACAGGAAGTATTTTAGATCTTGGATTTATAAAGCATTCTAAAAATACTAGAAATTTTACCGCTATTGGAAATTATGTTTTAGATGGAATAAATTTTGAATACAATCCTGATGATCCTATAGATTATTGGGAGCAATTAACTAATGATCTTGATTCAAGGATACCAACTGAGGAAACACAAGATTCATACACCTCATGGAGACCCATGAAACTTAACGCAGCACTAAAGTATAGTTTTGGTGAGAGAAGAAATAAATTCTGTTACACAAAAACCCACAAACAGTATTATTATAACTCTATTGGGTTTCAGATGCATACTATCATGCGTCCATTAAAGCCACAATTTTCTTTCACTAGTTTTTATGAGAAATCATTATCACAAAAAATTCACACTAAATTTACACACACAATAAACGATTACTCATCTACAATTTTTGGGGCTGGGGCGTCATTACAGCTTGGTAAGTTACATGTCTTTGGGGCGTTAGATAATGTATTAGGAGTAAGAGATTTGTCTACTCTTAATACTATTTCTCTTAACTTTGGGTTAAATATTATTATAAACTAATTATGAAAAAAATATACTTTTTGATGTTGTTTTTATTTTCAATATCTATTTTCAGTCAATCTAACAACTCAATTTCTTCCAAATTTATTATTGTAAAAAGTACTTTTGATTTCTTGAAGCAAGTAGATAGATATAGAACCAGCTCTTTTGCTAAGTTTTTGTTTGAAAAAGAAGGGTTTAAAGTATATCTAGATAATGAGGAGTTGCCTGAAGAATTATACTACAATAAGTGTAAGGCGATGTTCGTAAATATTAAAGATGATTCCAATCTTTTCTACACTAAAAATTTTATTGAATTATTAGATTGCAATAATAATCTAATTCATACATCACAAATAGGTAAAAGTAAATTAAAGGATTATGAAAAAACTTACAGGCAATCTATTAGAAATGCTTTTTCAACCTTCAAAAACCTAGATAGTGTATACACTTCCTTTTCCTCAGTCAAGATCACCAAATCAAAAAAGAAAGAAAGTAATTTAGAAATAGTCACTAAACCCAAAGAAACCAAGCAAGAAATTATAAAACCAGCTGTAAACTCATCAACTAGTGAGGAGAAAAATAATTCAATTTATAGCTCCCTGACTGCCAAGGATATAAGCTCCGGTTATCAATTATTGAATACAAAAAACGAAGTGATTTTTATTATACTAAAAACAGGTAATCAAAACAGGTTTATTATAAAGAATAAAAACGGATCACTTATAAATAAGGGAAGTTATTGGTTAGCTGAATATTATGAGGATCAAAAATTAATCACTAAAAAAATTAAGATTAATTTTTAATAGTCATATTTATCTCCCCACATTTTTTTTAGTTCTTCCCTAAATTTATTCTCCCTTGCATTGTTGCCTGGGTTGTAAATCTTTGTTTTTATAAGGGTATCTGGTAAAAACTCTTCAGAAATAAAATTACCCTGATAATCATGAGCATATTTATAGTTTTTACCATAATCTAGATCTCTCATTAATTTTGTAGGTGCATTCCTTAAATGAAGAGGTACAGATAAATCGCCAGTTTCTTTTACTATTTTTTGGGCTTTATTAATAGCCAAATATGAGGCATTACTTTTTGGAGAATTTGCCAAATACACAGCACATTGGCTTAAAATGATTCTAGATTCAGGATACCCTATTACAGAAACTGCCTGAAAGGTATTATTGGCCAAAATGAAAGCGGTAGGGTTTGCATTCCCAATATCTTCAGAAGCTGAAATTAACATCCTTCTGGCTATAAATTTTAAATCCTCACCTCCTTCAATCATCCTAGCTAACCAATATACGGCGCCATTAGGATCACTCCCTCTAATAGATTTTATAAAAGCAGAAATAATATCATAATGTTGTTCTCCGGTTTTATCATATCTAATCGTATTTTTTTGAATTTTTTCGAGTACTAATTTATTAGTGATCGTAATTTTATTTTCATTTCCAACAACTAATTCAAAAATATTTAAAAGCTTTCTGGCATCTCCGCCAGAAACTTGAAGTAAGGCATCAGTTTCTTTTAAGATTATTTTTTTATTAGATAGTATACGATCTTGTTTTAAAGCTCTTTTTAATAGTAAAATGAGATCACTTTTATCAAATGAGTTTAAGATATATACTTGACATCTAGACAAAAGAGCCGGAATTACCTCAAAGCTTGGATTCTCTGTTGTTGCTCCAATTAGAGTAACCCATCCTTTTTCTACGGCTCCTAAAAGAGAGTCTTGCTGAGATTTACTGAAGCGATGAATTTCATCGATAAATAAAATTGGGTTTTTTGCAGTAAATAAACCAGGCCCTTTTTTTGCCTTTTCAATAATATCTCTAACCTCTTTGACTCCAGAACTAATTGCGCTTAAGGTAAAAAACGGTCTATCAGATGAATTTGCAATAATATTGGCTAGTGTTGTTTTTCCGATTCCTGGGGGTCCCCAGAAAATTAATGATGGGAGTATTCCCTGTTTAATTAAATTGGTTAAAATTCCTTTGTCACCAACTAAATGTTGTTGACTTATATACTCTTCTAGTGATTTTGGGCGTACTCTTTCTGCCAAAGGTTCATTCATACCTATAAAAATAGTAAAGATTTATGACAGAAGTTGTTAATTTAGTAAATGGATTTATTTTTGATACCTATTTAATATGCAAACAGATATTTCTCTTACTTATCACAAAAATGTACTATTAGTTCCTATGGTAACAATTTGTGTTATTTGGTTTATTTATTGGCTAGAAATTAGATTTGGTTATAATTTTAACAAATACGGAATATTTCCAAGAAGTTTTAAGGGTATTAGAGGGGTTTTCTTATCTCCTTTTATACATAATGACGTTTCTCATCTTTTTAACAATTCAGTGCCTTTATTTGCCCTTATGGCTTCTTTATTTTATTTCTATAAGGAATTAGCGTTTAAAATTTTACTTATTGGTACAATTTTAACCGGTTTATTATGTTGGAGTTTCGCAAGAGATTCATACCATATAGGAGCAAGTGGTGTTATTTATTTATTATTTAGTTTTATTTTCTTTAGTGGTATCATTAGAAAATATTTTAGGCTTATAGCCATGTCTTTAGTTGTTATCTTTTTATACGGAAGTATGATTTGGTTTATTTTACCAACAGAAGATAGAATTTCATGGGAAGGGCATTTGTCTGGTTTTTTAATAGGTCTTTTATTTTCAATTTTATTTAGAAAAAAAGGAATTGTAAAAGAGCAATATCAATTTTCAGAGACTGAATTTGATTTATTATTTGATGAAAATGGGAATTTCACACCCTCAATAGAAGAGGAGGAGGCCAAATTAGAAAATACAAATTAGATCAATTTTTAGTTAAGATATTCTTTGACGAATGGTTTCATAAAGAAATGCACCACAAGCAACGGAAACGTTTAAAGAATCTATAGAACCTAATAAAGGAAGTTTTGCTTTAAAATCTACAATCTTTAATACAGATGGGTTTACCCCTCTGTGTTCAGATCCCATTATTATTGCCATAGGCTGTTTAAAATCTACTTTGTAAATAAGGTCTTCAGTTTTTTCGGTTGCCGCAACTGTTTTAACTTCAGAAGCTTGCAATGTATAAATGGCATCTTTGATATGGCTAACTCTACAGATTGGAATTTTAAAAGCTGCACCCGCAGATGTTTTAATAGTTTCTGCGTTTATTGGAGCACTACCGCTTTGTTGAATGATAATTCCATCTACACCAGTACACTCTGCAGTTCTAATGATGGCTCCAAAATTCCTAACATCAGATATTTGATCTAATATCAAAAATAGAGGAGTGGTAGTTTTTTTAAAACTAGTTTCAATTAAATTTTCTAAATCTGCAAACTCTACAGGAGATATTTGAGCAACTGCTCCTTGGTGGTTCTTATTCTTGGAAAGTTTATTTAGTTTTTCTACTGGAACAAAACTAGTAGTTATTTTTTCTTTTTTGATGAGGGTTTCTAGTTCAAAGAATAAATTTCCTCGTAAGCCTTTTTGAAGGTATACTTTATTTATTGTAGATCCACTATCGATAGCTTCTATAATCGCTCTTATCCCAAATATTGTAGTGTTTTCAGTCATGGCTGCAAATGTATCATAAATAAATGTTGTTTTTATATTTTGATGTTTTTTTTAGTATTCAAGTAAATAAAAAAACCTTCCAAAAATTAATTTGGAAGGTTTTAAGATTTTATACTAAATAATATATTACTAAAATTTAGTTTTAAGTTCTATTCTTATAAACAATTCAAGATTGTTAAAGATCCTGGTGCTGGACTAGCTGCTGATAGTAATAATGAACCATCTGGAGCATAAATTTGGAAAGAAACCTCACCTGGGTAAGAATCTCCCGTATATTCCCAAGCAAACCCTTCAGTTCCCTCAGGAACAGTTAAAGTATCTGTAGAATCTGTCCATCCACAGCATGCTGGTCCTCCTGAATAAGAGCTTAACATGTCTATGTATACTACTTCACCGCTTCTTGGTCCACCATCAAATGTTACTTTGATACCGTCACCTTGCCATCCATCTCCGTATGAATCTTGCATATCAACTACGTAGTCTCCAGGTTTTGGAGTACATAAGATAGCTGAAGTGTAAAAGAATGGAGAAGCGAAGTAAGATCCTTGTAAACTTCCACTCGATGAAGAAGCAGAGAATTCTCTACCATCAGTTAATTTTAGTGATAAACGGATTCCAAATACATCACCTACACCATAATTGCTACCTAGACCTAAAGCTGTTAAAGCTTCACCTAAAGTAACAGATATTTCAGTAACCGGTAATCCTTTGTCTCCTATAGTAAAAGCACTTGCAGGTACAGTATTTGCTAATGCTTCATTCCCTCCTTTGGATACGTATACATCAACTTCAGATAATAAAGCTCCATACTCTTCGTCTTGTTCTTCAACGATGATTGAAAAAGCAGAGTTTAAGTCTGAAAGATTGTAACTACCAGAAGTTATTTCTAGCTTTCTTAGAACAGCGCCATAACTAACACCGTCAAAGACTTGATCAATAGCCTTATCATCACTCTCACAACTGCTAATTACAATAACAGAAAGTAATAATAATACTATTTTATTTAATTGTTTTTTCATCTTTTATTATTTTAAATTATTAATTAGCAACTGGGAATCCAGGAGATCCTGGGTTAGTATCCCAAAACACTGGGTCAGTTACACCATCCTTTTGAGTGATGTTTGAATTTGTGTTTGCATGGTTTGCTGGGTAAAAGAATGAACGGATAAATCCACCTGGGTTAGGTTCAATGTTAGGTTGTAACGTTGTTGGATACCCTGTTCTTCTATAGAAATTGTATGCATCTAATCCGTTTCCGTATTGTGCAACAAAATACTGCATTCCTAAAACATTCATTTTATCTGATGCATCATCCCATTCATCACTAGTTCTAGCATAGAAATCACTGATTACTTGGTCGATACCTCCAAAGTAGATATCCATAATAGCAGTAAATCTAGCAGTAGGTTCTTTGAATGTAAGAACTTTGTCCATAGATTTTTGCATTCCAGCAAACATAGCAGTCTTAGCAGCAGCTTCGTTACCAGCTAGTAATTCAGCTTCTCCAATCATAAAGTCTGTCCAAGAAGCTAACATTATTGGTGTAATTCCATTACCTCCAAATCCGTCTCCGTCTTGGAAACCTCCATAAGTCCAGTCATCTTGAGCACCACCTGCAGGATAAGATCCAGCTAAAGTTCTTAAGAATCCATCTGGTGGAATACCATTGTCATTTCCGTGGTCTCTACCCCACCATCCTTGTGGGTTTCCACAAAATACATAACCAGCATAATGTGCAGGTGGGTTTTGTAAACCACATTCTAACACTTCTTCATCTGGAGTAGCTCCCCCGATTCCAGGTGTAGATGAAGTTTGTCTGTTGAAGTAGAACATAATACGTGGATCTCCAATGAAAACTCCGTTACCAATTTGATAACCTCCATCAAAACCACCTCTCATGTAATCCATCAAAGAGTTAGACATGTAAGATCCACCTCCTGTAGAGGTATAACTACTTCTATATCTTGGATGACGTGAGTCTGGTTGAATAGCATTTGTTCCCCATTGGAATTGCATGTCATCTGCATTAGATGAAATATAGTTTCCTGAAGCAACAATTGCATTAAATTTAGATACTGCACTTCCGTCTACTAATCTAGTAGCCATATATGCTTTCATCTTCATGGTGTTAGCAGCTTTAGACCAAGCAGCCCAATCTCCACCATAATACATATCTAAAGCAGGTGAACCTAATGCATCTCCATTAAAGTTAGCGATTGCACTATCTAATAAACCGATAGCTACTGCATATACACTAGCTCCAGAATCAGCAGCAGGATTTAAGTTATCTGCCCCCTGAAATGCTTCCGTGTAAGGAATATCTCCAAAGAAATCTACTAAAGTCATCAAGATATGAGCTTGTATTACTTGCCCAACTCCTTTGTGGTAATTAAGACCACTTTCATCAGCGATTTTATTCAATTCTACAATATCTAACATGATTGTTTGATAAGCAGAACTCCATCGTCCATCAAAATTTGCTGGAGAATATGCATTTTGGTAATCTCTACCACTCATGTAGTCTATTCTAGTTAATGCACCGGCTGTGTTACCAAAACTTTCAGTCAAGTATGCAAAGTTTATTTGAATTGCATTCAGATAGAAATCCGGATCAGCTTGAGCTGGTGCAAGAGCATTTGGATTTTCAGTTAAATCCAACTCTGTTGTTTCACACGAGGCAAAGAATAATCCCCCGCATAAGACCAACATTTTAATTAAATTGTTTATTTTTCTCATAATATAAATTATTTATTTTTAGAAAGAAGCTTTTACAGAAAGTCCATATCTTCTTGAACTAGGTCCGTTTAAATATTCAAAACCTCTACCGTTACCAACACCTAATCCTGCTACGTTAGGATCAAAGTTTGTGTTTTCTGGCATATTTGGTGTGTGAAACCATAAGTTGTTAGCTGAAAAAGTAACACTTAGTGATCCAAAAGGAGTCTTTTCTAACATACTGTTAGGAAGAGAGTACCCTAAAGAAAGTTCTTGTAATCTAAATACAGTTGCGTCATAAACTCCCATTTCATCTGGTCCGTATAATACGTTAGAGAAGTAATAAGTAGAGTTATTAATCTGCGTAGTATTCGTTTCTCCTGCTGGATTAACACCTGGAAGAATGAAAGAGTTAGCTCTATCAATTCCTGCCTGGCTTACAACCCCTCTACCCAATAATGTTTGGATAGTTTGAGAATACATATCTCCTCCTTGTGTCCAGTTAAATAAGAATCCTAAGTTAAAGTTCTTGTAAGAAATTTGATTAGACATATTTAAAAGGAAATCAGGATTTGCGTCTCCAATGATGTTGTTTCCATTTTGTATAACATAACTACCAGATCCATTTACTCTATAGTTTCCATTGTCATCTCTAGCAATTGCACTACCAATCATAGTTCCTAAAGATTCTCCTTTGATAGCTGCATTACCTCTGTTAGAAAAACCAGCAAACACAACAATATCAGTATCTAAACCTAAATCTGTTACGATAGCTTCACTTGTAGACCAGTTGAAGTTTGTAGACCAGTTAAAACCATCTCCTTCATTTCTGATAAAGTCATATGTTAAGTCAATCTCCATACCATCATTTTGAATCTCACCAACGTTAGTTCTGGTATTATCAAAACCAGTTGATGGGTCTAAAGGTCTGTTTACAATTAAATCTTTAGTGATTCTTTTATAGACAGATAAATCTAATGTTAAACGATTGTCTAAGAAACTACCTTCTAAACCAAATTCTAATTCATCTAATCTTTCTGGTTTTAGATTAGGATTCCCTAAGAAACTACTAGTTGAATTTGTTACAATATCAACACCTTCGTCAGTATTAAATGCTTGCGTATTTAATGATAATGTAGTTGCTACTGGATATCCTGTTGGGAAACTTGCTGAAGTTCCATAACCTGCTCTTACTTTTAAGAAGTTTACAAATTCACTTTCTTGAATGAATTCGAATGCCTTAGAAGGAAGAAAAGCAATACTTGCAGATGGATATGTAATTGATCTGTTTTCTTGAGTTAAGTTAGAAACCCAGTCTGTACGAGTAGCTAACGTTAAGAAAGCAGTTTGTTTGTATCCAAGATCAGCTTGTCCAAATGCTCCAACAATATTTCTTCTTTGAGAATATTGAATTTCATCTTGAGTTGCAAAGTTAAAGTGTCTTAATACTCCAAATACTTGTTGTCCAACACTTGCAACACCACTTCTATCAAATACATCACTTCTACTATCTAGACCAACAGTAAAGTTTAAATCAAAATCTTCTGAAAGATCATAACTTCCTGAAGCAGTTACTTTGTGGTTGTTAATAGTGTTGGTGTTATTCCATGTTTGATAAACACCAGATTGGTTAGCTACACTACCAGTTTTCCCTCCTTTATTAGAAAAGTTTGAGTTGTTTTCACTGTAGGTGTCAAAACCAAATGTATACATTAAGTTAATGTTGTCATTTAAGGCATATGAAAGATTTGCATTACCAAATACTCTGTTTGTAAGCTGAGTATTTCCTGCATTCTTCACAGTCCATAATGGATGTTGAATACTGTTATTTTGTCTGTAGTATGTAGAACTACCGTCTACTGGATTCTCAAATGGAAGACCCATTAAATCAACACTTCTAGGAGTGTAGAATAAGTTTCCAAAAATAGATGCATTAGAACCACTTACGTTACTTCCGTAACTTGCTGCTACCGGAGGTGACTTAAAGTTAGTTCTTGCATAGTTCATTGTACCACTAACAGTAAACTTGTTAGATAATTTTGCATTACCACCAATACTTAAGGTATTTCTACCTACAGAGTTACCTGGAGTAAAACCTTCATCATCTAAACTACCATAGTTAATGTTATAGTTAACTTTTCCATCTTCTGATGAAGAACGAATATTAATGTTATTACTTCTTACAACACCTGTTCTAAAGAAATCTCCAACTGAGTTATAAGGTCTCCAATCATATCTTGCTCCAGCAAATTCTGGAAAAGCTTGAGGAATACCTGTTGCAGATGAAGCTGTAGAGTATGGGTGTTCTAATGTACCTGCTGAATCGAAAGCACTACTGCTTCCCCATCCTCCAGGACCATCTCTTTCAAACTTAGGTCCCCAGTTACTGAAGAACCATCCGAATGCTTGATCAAAACCACCACCATATTCATTTTGGTAGTCTGCTACAGAAGCAATCTCATTAAAGAATACAGAAGAACTTACTGTAATTTCTTGCTTACTAGCACTACGTCCAGAAGAACCACTCTTGGTAGTTATTAAAATAACCCCATTTCGTCCTTGTGTTCCGTAAAGAGTTGCTGCTGCTAAACCTTTTAAAACGTTTACGCTCTCAATGTTGTTTGGGTCAATATCTAAAAAACGACTTGAACCGTTGTTTCCATCAACAAAATTACCTTGAGCATTTGTGTCACTACTAAAAGGAACACCATCAACTACAAATAATGGTTGGTTAGAACCACTAAATGAACTCATACCTCTAATTAAGATACTTGTTCCTGATCCAGATACACCACTCTGTGTTTGAATGTTTACCCCTGAGGCCTTACCTGATAGTAATCTACCAATGTCACCTTCAGAACGTTGTTCTAATTGCTCAGAATCAACTTTACTTACTGCATAACCTAATGCCTTCTTTTCTCTTTTAATACCTTGAGCTGTAACGATGATTTCGTCTAAGACCTCACCACCCTCTTCAAGAGTTACATCGATAACGTTGGCAGAACCAACAGTTTTCTCGACAGTCTTGTAACCTAGGTAATTAAAAACTAATACATCACCTGATTTTGCACGAATAGAATACTTTCCATCGAAATCAGTTTCAGCTCCAGTACTTGTACCTTTAATAATAACACTAACACCTGGTAGGCCACCAGTGTTATCCGATACTGTACCAGAGACAGTTTTTTCTTGCGCAAATGATACCTGCACAATTAACGCCAATAATAGCGTCAAAACTCCTTTGAACTTTGTCTTCATATTTTATAATTTGAATTAATTACGCCAAATATCTTGCTTTTTTTTTAAAAAGCAATGGTTTATGTTAAAAAAAACCTAATAAAATTGAAGAAACACCTTATTATCAATAAAGTTTGTTAAAAAAATGAAGTCCATTTTATAACTAATCTTGAGTTGTTTAATTTTGTGTTTGTTCTTGAATTTGTGCTAATTACATATCCTAAATTCACAAAGTTGTTGTTAATTTTAAATTGATACCCAACGCCAATACCAAGTAATTTTTTTATTTTCTTTGTAGTACTTTCTTTGTAAGCCCCCAAGTCAGTAATAGAATAAAGGTATGATGTCCTATCTAATAAATATCTAAACTCTACGTTTGAGTATGAATATCCATTGGTAAATATACTTTGTTCGTTATAGCCTCTGATACTGTTGGCTCCTCCAATTCTAAAAAATTCATTTAATAAATAATTTTTAGAGGTTAATAGACCACTTTCATTTTTAATAGCTAAATAACCTCTATCGTTTATTTGAAGGTTGGCAAAAGCAGAGAAATGTAGTTTTAATTGATTAATTGATTCTAAACTGGTTTTTCTTTTCCCAATAATCAAATTTATGTTTATGCCATTATTGAAATCATAGAGATTAGATGTTGATAATTTATTCAATTGATATCCGAGTCCAATAAAGTAATTTGAATATGTTTCTAACTCATTGTCGGATGTATTTAATAAATAATTTGAATTTTCACTACTGTATAGTATAGATGCATGTGATCTTTGATTAATTGAATAGTCAGTATTTATTTTAAAACTTGTATTTATAAAAGTTGAGTCTTGTCTATATAAATTGAATTCAAGTGTAGTTGAAAATTTTGAATTAAATAAATAAGGAACATAGGAGTTAATTTTAAAATCTGTTTTTTCATCAGAAACTTTATTCCATATAATTTCAAATTTTTCTCCAGAATTAAAGGTGTTATTTAATTTTAAATCTAAGTTTCCATTCAATAACAGTCCTTTCCCATTTTCCTTTGATGAAAAATTTACAATACCATCAAAACTGCTTGTTCCTAATTTATTAAAAAATAAATATAGATGTGTAGAGTCTTTTTTGAAAAGCACTTCGGGCGCTTTGTTTTCTTTTATAAAATCTAGTCTATTTGTTAAAGTAGAAATGCTTTTTAGTTTTTGTTTAGAAAAAACGGTTTTAGTATTGATTAGAAAATAGTTTGATATAAATTTTTCTGGAAATGCTTTATAGCCTCTTACAATAACTTTATCAATTGTTCTATTTGATGAATCGGAAATTGTTAATTCAATAATTAATGTATCGTTTTTCAAAATTGGGTTGATATATGTAATCTCTGAAAACGATTTTCCTATTTTATCTATTTTTTCAAGTAGTTGATTTGTAAATTCATCAAACTCATTTGTTTTTATTTTTATTGAATCAATCGCTGAATCTGATGTTTTTGGGGCGCCATAAAGTTTAGTTCTTTCTTCGGGTTTAAGTTTATTAATGATAATAATTTTATTCGTTTTTTTGCCCAAGTTAATATGTGCACTGTATGTATTGTCAGCTTTAGAGATAGAATCTATTTTTGCAGTAAAGAATCCTTTTTTTTTAACCTGTTGTAAAATTCTATCAATCTCATCTAAAACATCTTTTTTTTGACGATGCTTTTTTGTGTAATAAATTTTGGATACAATTCTGTTTTGAATGGTGTCATTGGTAACTAAAACGAGTTCATTTTTTTGCCCTAAGATGTGATGAGAAAAACAACTCAAAAAAAGGATATATATATAAGGTATAATTTTTTTATTCAAAATAGGTCTAAAAAACATTCAAATGTAGCTTAAAATATGAAAATAAGAAGAGTTTAAAATGTTCTATAAAAAAATTACTAAATCAGATTTGAATAGAAAGAAATTAATTGTACATTTGCGCACTCTTAAAAAAGAGTATAATTTAAGTACAAACGAAAAATAGTAATAATTTAGTATGCCAACTATTCAACAATTAGTTCGTAAAGGAAGAACCAAAATAACTAAGAAGAGTAAATCGGCTGCTTTGTCGTCTTGTCCTCAAAGACGTGGAGTGTGTACACGTGTTTATACAACAACACCAAAGAAACCTAATTCAGCAATGAGAAAAGTTGCCAGAGTTAGATTAACTAATGGTAATGAAATAAACGCTTACATTCCAGGAGAAGGACATAACCTACAAGAGCACTCGATAGTATTAGTTAGAGGTGGAAGGGTAAAAGATTTGCCAGGAGTTAAGTATCACGTTGTGCGTGGAGCTCTTGATACAGCCGGAGTTGAGGGTAGAACTCAACGAAGATCAAAGTATGGTGCAAAACGCCCAAAAAAGTAATTTAGTAACTTTTTTAATGTAAAGACATGAGAAAAAGAGCAGCAAAAAAAAGAGTTTTACTACCAGATCCAAAATTTAATGATCAGTTAGTAACACGTTTTGTAAATAATTTAATGTGGGCCGGTAAAAAATCGGTAGCATTTAAAGTATTCTATGATGCAATAGATATCGTAGAAGAAAGAAAAGAAGACGAAGAAAAAACAGCTTTAGAGGTTTGGAAAGACGCATTGTCTAATGTAATGCCTCAAGTTGAAGTACGATCTCGACGTGTAGGAGGAGCTACCTTTCAAATCCCAATGCAAATAAGGCCAGACAGAAAAGTATCTATGGCTATTAAATGGATGATATCATACACTCGCAAGAGAAATGAGAAAACCATGGCACAACGTTTAGCAGCTGAAATTTTAGCAGCAGCTAAAGAAGAAGGAGCAGCGGTTAAGAAACGTGTAGATACTCACAAGATGGCTGAAGCCAATAAAGCATTCTCTCACTTTAGATTTTAATAGAAATGGCTAGAGATTTAAAATATACTAGAAATATTGGTATTGCAGCACACATTGATGCTGGAAAAACTACTACAACAGAACGCGTTTTATATTACAC
>Ga0233444_10001710_pt1 | contig 24300 bp, 23 predicted proteins | sample SI_124_October20_6_FD_182792 | JGI IMG/M metagenome (GOLD analysis project Ga0233444, IMG submission 182792) | Seawater microbial communities from Saanich Inlet, British Columbia, Canada - SI_124_October2016_10_MG | ecosystem: Environmental > Aquatic > Marine > Inlet | place: Canada: British... | reverse complement strand
CTTTTAATGCCACTTCTTTTTGCAGTTCATTAAGTTTCTCCTCCATTTTAGCTTGGATGCTTTTTTTATCTATTACAACAGATAAAATTGTTCTTAGACCTTTTTTAGATTTAACTTCTATTTTCATAATTTATTGGTGGGCAAGAAGAGACTCGAACTCTTAAGCCTTGCGGCACTGGTTTCTAAGACCAGCGCGTATACCAATTCCGCCACTTGCCCGCTTAATAATCGTTGTTTTTATATATCAATTTAATTTTTTGTTAAACGATAAAGTCTAAAGTAAATTAATAAGTATATTATTATTAAAGAAATAAACCAATATCTGCTGATCACTGGTTCTTTAGCAAAATATATAGCTGGTAAAACTAGGATAAAATATACAGAATTAATAACAATTGAATTTATGTAGTTGCCTTTGTCTTTTCCAAATATTAAGGATATTTTTCTATAAATAAGCATGTGAAGATGATTGCTATCCGGGTGAATAGGTGATTTTTTCTGAATTACTTTTCTTAAAAAAGAAAAAAATACCTCAAAAAATAGATAAAATAAAAGAGTACAGAAAAAAAATGAAGAATAATTTGGATTTAAATTATTGGTAATTATTGAATTAAGTGCAACTAAAGATCCTATTGCATATGATCCGCTATCACCTAAAAATATTTTTGCACTAGGAAAATTGAACAAAAGAAAAGCTAGTAAAATAATTATTTGCGCAATTAAAAATATTGAAAATTCATTATTTCCATTTGAAATATTTATGTAAAGTAAGGTTGAATTGATAATTACTAAATTGATAGTCAGAAGGCCATTAAATCCATCAATTAAATTTGCGCCGTTAATTATAAATAAGAAGCACAACAAAACGAAAATAGATGAAAAAATATCATTTTTTAGAAAATTTAATAAAAACGGTATATCAATGTTAAAGATTCTTATGTCCATAAAGTGAATTAAAAAAAAGAGAGGGAAAATCATCAACAATAATCTCTTAAAAGGACTTACTTTAATTTTAATATCATCTAAAATGCCTACTAAAAACATCAAGTTACATATAAAAATATATTCATATAAAATTTTTGAATAAAGTAAAAAATAAATAATGAAAAAAATATTTAGAGAAACTATTCCTGCTATTCCTCCGCTTCTTGAGATTGCGTATCGATGAAAAGCTTGTGGTTTTGAAAAATCTTTATCTAGAAGAGCCCCTTTTTTAATTTTATATGAATATTTACTTATCATTAAAAATAAAAAAAATGTTAAGAGAGTAAAAATTGATAAAAAACTAAATTCTATTGATTCTAATTGCATTACTTAATTATTACTTTTATTATTTTTTTTGAATATATAAATTCCAACAAGTATTACAACCAATGAAAGTATCACTCTCCAAGTTATAACCTCGTCCATCAAAAAATATCCAAAAATAATTCCAAAAATGGGAATTAAATAGGCCACTTGTGTCTGAAACACTAATCCATTTACCATTAAAATTCTAAAACGAATTAACCAAGCCAATCCAGTTGCAATAATACCTAAATATAAAAGTGATAATGTTGACTGTAGTGTCGGGCTAGAATTCCAAGGTGCTTCTAACATTAACGAAAATGGTAATAAAAAAATTACTGACCATAAAGTAGTTGAGGTTGTAACGTTTTCATTTATTCTATTTTTTAGTTTAAGAGTTAAAAGCCCGCCAATGCAATAAAAGGTTGATCCTAGAATTGTGATAAGAGCATAAAGATAATTATCATTATTTATAATTACTTTATCAAAAAATAATAAAATAATTCCGCTGAAACCAATTAAAACGCCTAAAGATTTTAAGTAAGATAGTTTTTCGTCTTTTGTAAATAAATGTGCAAGTATAGATCCGCTTAAAGGTGTTGTGCTCATTAAAATTGCCGCTAAATAACTATTAATTTTGGCTGTACCGATAGCTATTAATACAAATGGAATGGCAATATTGCATAGTCCTATTAAAGCATACCAATTCCAATTTTTGCCAAAAGCTTCAATCTTAATTTTCTTGAATTTACATAACAAAAATAATGGTATACTGGCAAAGATTACCCTTACCAATGCTAACGTGAAAGGTTCGTAAGAATAGGTCGCAATTTTTATATTAAAAAAAGCTGATCCCCAAATAATTGAAAGTAATAATAAAAGCAACAGATCTTTAGTGTTAGCCTCCTTCATTTCAAGCAGTAATTGTATTTATGTTGATTATGCATAGCTGGTATTTACATTTAAATATACATAAAGAAAACTTCATTATATATGTTCCTAACAGTTTTATTAATATACATTTTTATGGAGATAATTAAATGAGCTCTAAAGACATACTTAAGCAAATAAAAGACAAACAAATTGATTTTGTTGATTTAAGATTCACTGACCCAAAAGGTAAACTTCAACATCTAACTATGGACTCTACTGTAGTTGATGAAGAGATGCTTGATAAAGGTGTTTTCTTTGATGGATCTTCTATAGCAGGCTGGAAAGCTATCAATGAATCGGACATGATTTTAAAACCTGATTTAGAAAGACCAATTATTGATCCATTTAATTCCCACACAACGCTTAATATCTTTTGCGATATTTTAGATGCTGTAAAAAAAGATCCTTACGAAAGAGACCCTAGAGGAACAGCAAAAAAAGCTGAAGCTTATTTAAAAAAAACTGGAATTGGTGATAAATCTTACTTTGGTCCGGAACCAGAATTTTTTGTATTTGACGATGTTAGATTTAAAAACGATATGAATGAAACAAGCTTTATCATTGATAGTTCAGAAGGTCCTTACAATACAGGTAAGAGATATGAGAATGGAAATACGGGGCACAGACCGGGCATTAAAGGTGGCTACTTTCCGGTTCCGCCAGTTGATAGCGCACAAGATATGAGAGGTGAATATTTAAAAGCTTTAAAGGACATGGGTGTTAAAGTTGAAAAACATCACCATGAGGTTGCTCCAAGTCAACATGAACTTGGAATGTATTTTGGAACTTTAACTAATATGGCTGACAATGTTCAGCTTTACAAATATGCAGTTCAAATGGTTACTCATTCTTTTGGTAAAACAGCAACATTTATGCCTAAGCCAGTCAAAGGTGACAACGGTTCAGGAATGCACTGCCATCAATCAATATGGAAAGGCAATACTCCTGTGTTCATGGGTGAAGAATACGCAGGTCTTTCAAAAGACGCTTTATACTATATTGGTGGAATACTAAAACATGCAAAAGCTATAAATGCATTTTCAAATGCAACTACTAACAGTTACAAACGTTTGATCCCTGGTTTTGAAGCTCCAGTTATTTTAGCTTACTCGGCAAGAAATAGATCTGCATCATGCAGAATACCAGTAATAATGAATCCTAAAGCTGCAAGATGTGAAATAAGATTCCCAGATGCTGCTGGAAATCCTTATTTGACTTTTGCTTCAATGTTAATGGCTGGATTAGATGGCATTAAAAATAAAATTGATCCAGGGAAATCATTTGACGATGATTTATATGCATTGTCAGAAGATGATGTAAAAAAACTACCAACAGTTTGTGGTTCTTTAAGAGAAGCAATGCAAAATCTTGATCAGGATAGAAAGTTTTTAACAGAGGGAAGTGTATTTACTGACGACCAAATTGATGCTTATATAGAATTAAAGTTTCAAGAAATTTACAATTTTGAACACACTCCTCATCCGATAGAATTTGAAATGTATTATAGCGGCTAGATTTTAAAAGATTCGCCGCATCCACAACGTTCAGTTTCATTAGGATTTTTAAATACGAATTGAGATGAAAACTTTTCTTTTTTATAATCCATCTCTGTGCCAAGAAGGTACATTATCGCTTTTGGATCAATTAACACTTTAACTCCTTTGTCTTCTATTATCTCCTCATTAGGTTTTATGTCTTTTGCATATTCCATTATGTAAGCCATACCTGCACATCCGCCAGACGTTACCCCTACTCTAACACCTATAGCTTTATCTTCAGCTTTAGACATAATTTCTTTAATTCTTTCAGCTGCATTTTGGCTTAGTTTTATTACCTGTTGGCTCATAAATTAAGTTCTAGCTTTGCTGTTTCAGACATTTTATCTTTAGTCCAAGGTGGATCCCAAACTAATTTTAAGTCAACATCATCAACATCATCAAGTTTTAATATATTATCTTTAACCATTTTAGGCAAACTTTCAGCTACAGGACAATTTGGTGAAGTTAAGGTCATCTCTATGTTAACTTTTTTAGACTCAATAACATCTATTTTATAAATAAGGCCAAGTTCATAAATATTAACAGGTATTTCTGGATCGTAGATCTTTTTTATCTCTTTAACTATTTTTTCTTTTAATTCACTCATTTTTTTTCTGCTGCTGACAAACAAGTATGCCACACCATAGTTGCACATTTAACTCTCATTGGGAATTGTTGTACTCCAGATAAAGAGGTGATTGTAGTTAATTGGTCTTCTGAAAGGCTATTAATTGTCATTTTTGTTTTATTTTTAATCATATTTAAAAAATCGTCGTTAATTTTCTTCAAAAAAGATAAGTCTTTTCCTTTTACTGTTTCTGTCAATATAGATGCCGAAGCTAAAGAAATAGCGCACCCCTCCCCCTCAAAACTTAAATCTTCAATCTTTTTATCTTTGTTGAGTTTTAAATAAACATGAACTTTGTCACCACACAGAGGATTATGAGCTTTTGCATCATTAGTATAACCATTACATTTTCCTTTGTTTCTTGGATTTTTTCCATGATCTAAAATTATTTCTTGGTATAGTTCTTTGAGTTCCATTTAATTTTGAAATACTTTCTGACAATTTTTTATTGCATCTGATAGTTTATCTATATCTTCTTTATCATTATAAACTCCGATTGAAGCTCTTGCCGTTGCAGGTAACCCAAGTTTGTCATGCAATATTTGACAACAATGATGTCCAGCTCTTATTGCAACTCCATCATCATCTAAAATAGTTGCTATATCATGAGGGTGAATATCTTTTAAAGTAAAGCATAAAACTGATCCTCTTTCTTTAGGATTACCGATAATGTTTATGGAATTATTTTTCCTCAGTTTTTCTAAACCGTAATCTAAAATTTTTTTTTCATGATAAGCAATATTTTTAATTCCTAATTCTTCAATAAAACTAAGAGACTCAGCAAAAGATACAACTTCAGCTGTTTGCATAGTCCCTGCTTCAAACTTTGTGTGATCGCCAGCGAAACTGATGTCATTTTTTCTTACTTCATTAATCATCCCTCCTCCACCTTGGTATGGAGGTAAATCATCAACCCATTTTTTTTTCATATAAAGCACTCCAAGACCATTTGGGCCATACATTTTGTGACACGATATAGCATAAAAATCACATCCAATTTTTTGCATATCAATATGGGAATGAGGTGCGCCTTGTGTTCCATCTATAAGTACTGGAATATTTTTTTCTTTTGCAAGATCTACTATTTTTGTAATTGGTAATACTGCCCCGGTAACATTAGATATATGGGTGATAGCAATAATCTTAGTTTTATTAGTTATAAGTTTTTTTATTTCTTCTATTTCGACATCTCCATCTTTATTTACTTGAGCAAATTTAATTATGGCACCTTTTTCGGTTCTCAAATAATGCCAAGGAACATAATTTGAGTGATGTTCTAGCTCCGTGATTAATATTTCTTCACCTTTATTGATATATTTTTTTCCAAAAGATGAGGCCACTAAATTAATTGCTTCCGTTGCACCTTTTGTAAATATTATTTCCTCTCTATGTTTAGCATTTAAATATTTTTGAACCTTATCTCTTGTAGTCTCAAATCTATTCGTTGCTTTAACCGCAAGAGTATGAACGCTTCTACCAACATTAGAAAACTCAGTTTCATAAAAGTTAGAAATTTTGTCGATTACAACTTTTGGTTTTTGAGAAGAATTTGCACTGTCTAAGTAAACCAATGGTTTGTCATTGATTTTTTGTTTAAAGATTGGAAACTCTTTTTTTATATTTTTAATATCCATTAATTTGTCTCTCTAATTTTGTCGATAAAAAATTTTTCAATTCACCTTCAGGTAATTTTTCAAAAGCTTCTAATAAAAAGCCATTTATTAACATTTGGTATGCCTCTTTTTCAGGAATACCCCTTGATTTTAAATAATAAATTGAATTTAAATCTATGCTTCCTGAAGTAGAACCATGAGAACACTTCACGTCATCAGCATAAATTTCTAGTTCAGGTTTTGCATCAAATTCAGCTGCATCATCTAAAATTAAAGCTCTGCTCAGTTGATATGCATCAGTTTTTTGTGCAATATTTTTTACAAATATTTTTCCCTGATAAACGCCTTTACTTTCATTGTTCAAAACATTTTTTACTTTTTGATAACTATGACAATTCGGAGCGCTGTGATTAATACGTGTCTTTATTTCTTGATGTTCATTTTTCACTAAGTTCAAAGCAGAAAAAACACTGCTTTTTGAATATTCTTCATTAAGATTAATTTCCATATCAAGCTTATTAAACTTTAAACCTGATGAAATTAAATAATTTTCAAAGTTTGAATTTTTGTCTAAATCACTCTTTGCGTATTTATAAAAATAGCCATTACATTTAGAGTTGTTTATTAAAATATTTTTTAAAGAAGAGTTTTCTTTTATCTTGATATTCTCAATAATATTCACCATGAAATTTTCTTTTGAAGAATTATCTATATAATTGATTAAATTTAATTCAGACTTTTCATTAACTATTATTGAATTTTTATAATTAACAATAGTTTCCTTCAGTGAATTTGAAAAATTGTTATAAATTACTAATGGTTTTTTTAATTTATAGTTTTCAGAAATTTCTAATGAAAAGCCTCCTAAAGCCAAAGCATGATTTAGGAAATTCAGTGAATTTTTTTTGTCTAAATTTTTTTCTTCTTTATAGTTAAAATCTTCTAAAGAAATTTTATTTATTTCTTCATGAGAAAAATCTGAAGATATAAGTCTTCCATTACATAATAAGATAAAATTATGTTCAAACTCCTCAATTAATTTAAAATTTTTTTCTTTTGTTAAAAAATCATCGTTTACAATATTATTAAAGTTTTTACTTAGAATTGAATTAAGGTCGGAAAATTTCCAATCCTCATCTTTTTTATTAGGGAAGCCAGTTTGATAGAACAGATCAAGATTTTTTTTTCTTAAGTCTATTTCATCTGAAGAAAGATCTTTAATTTTTTCAATTTTGAAATCGTAATATTGTTTCATTTAACTAAGTTTGAATAACCTGTTTTTTCTAGTTGAGCTCCTAAATCTGCGTTACCAGTTTTAATAATTTTACCTTTAGATAAAACATGAATAAAATCTGGTTTAATGTAATCTAAAAGTCTTTGATAGTGAGTTATAATTAAAAAAGCATTATCTTTATTTTTATAAGAATTTACTCCATCAGCTACAATTCTCAATGCATCTATATCTAATCCTGAGTCCGTCTCATCTAAAATTGATAATTTAGGTTGAAGGAGTTTCATTTGTAAAATTTCATTTTTTTTCTTTTCACCGCCAGAAAAACCCACATTAAGTTGACGTGATAAAAATTTTTCATCAATTCCAAGTTCTGAAGCTTTTTCTTTAATTAATTTTAAAAAAGTTAAGGTTTCTAATTCCTTTTCACCTTTTGCTTTTCTAACTGAGTTCAAAGAAGTTTTAAGAAAAATATTTGTGTTTACACCCGGTATTTCCAGAGGATATTGAAATGCTAAAAAAATTCCTTTTTGTGCTCTTTCTTCAGTAGAAAGTTCATTTAAACTTTCTCCGTTATATTGAATATCACCTTTTATTGCATAGCCAGTTTTACCTGATAATACATTTGCTAAAGTGCTTTTTCCTGAACCATTAGGGCCCATAATCGCGTGTACTTCTCCTGATTTTATATCTAGGTTTAAACCCTTTAGAATATGCTTATTATCAATTGTTGCTTCTAAATTTTTAATATTTAACATTATCCTACACTTCCTTCCAAACTGATCTCCACAAGTTTTTGCGCTTCAACTGCAAATTCCATAGGTAGCTGCTGTAGAACTTCTTTACAAAATCCATTCACTATTAAACTTACTGCTTCCTCTTGACTCAATCCTCTTTGATTACAATAGTAAAGTTGCTCCTCATTTATTTTGGTTGTAGTTGCTTCATGTTCTATTGTTGAGGTTGCGTTGTTATTTTTAATATATGGAATAGTATGAGCTCCACATTTATTACCCATTAATAGAGAGTCACATTGAGTGTAGTTTCTAGAATTAATTGCTTTATTTTTAATATCTACAAGACCTCTGTACATATTATCTGCGTTTCCTGCCGATATTCCTTTTGAAATAATCTTGCTTTTTGTATTTTTTCCTAGATGAATCATTTTTGTCCCTGTATCTGCTTTTTGAAAATTATTTGTAATCGCTATAGAATAAAATTCTCCTACTGAATTATCTCCTTGTAGAATACAACTAGGATATTTCCATGTAATTGCAGAACCTGTTTCAACTTGCGTCCAAGAGATTTTAGAATTTTTTCCCTTACATGCGCCTCTTTTTGTAACAAAATTATATATTCCACCAACTCCTTTTTCATCACCTGGATACCAATTCTGAACAGTTGAGTATTTTATTTCTGCATCATCTAGAGCTACTAATTCCACATTTGCTGCATGAAGTTGATTTTCATCTCTCATCGGAGCAGTACATCCTTCTAAGTAACTTACATAGCTACCTTTATCAGCAATAATTAAAGTTCTTTCAAATTGACCAGTTTCAGATGCATTGATTCTAAAATAAGTAGATAATTCCATCGGACACCTTGTGTTCGGCGGAATATAAACAAAGGAACCGTCTGTAAACACAGCTGAATTTAAAGTAGCGAAATAATGATCGCTTAAAGGAATAACTGAGCCGAGATATTTCTTTACAAGATCAGGGTGCTTTTGAATAGCTTCTGATATTGAACAAAATATTATTCCTTTTTTTGTAAGTTCATCTTTAAAAGTAGTAGCCACAGAAACTGAGTCAAACACTGCATCAACTGCTATTCCATTTAACCTTTTTTGTTCTACCAGAGGTATTCCAAGTTTTTTATAAGTTTCTAATATTTTTGGATCAATTTCATCTAAACTCTTAGGTTTTTCTGAAACACTTTTTGGCGCTGAATAGTAATATAAATCTTGATAATTTATTTTTGGATATTTTGGCTTTTGCCAGTCTGGTTCTTTTAAAGCTTTTAATCTATTAAAAGCTTTTAATCTCCACGCCAACATCCATTCTGGTTCCTTTTTAATATTAGATATAAATCTAATCGTTTCTTCACTTAGACCTTTAGGAGACCTAATGTTTTCCACATCAGTTGTAAAACCGTATTTGTAATCTTTATTATTTTTTAAATCTTCAGTTTTCATTTATTCAAAGTTTGATTTTTTTTAACTAGATCTTGTAATTTTACTTTTTCAAAAAAATTATTTATATGCTGGTCAAGTTGATCCCATAAATTATGTGTAATACATTTAGATGATTTGTTGTTACAACCTTTCTTAGACTCTTTTTTACAATTCAACATCTTTACTTCTTCGTCAACAGCAGCAATAATATTTGAAATTTTAATATTCTCTGGTGAGATTTCTAATATGTACCCCCCTTTAGCTCCTCTAATGCTTTTTACTAAATTTTTATTTTTGAGCTTAATGAATATCTGCTCTAAATAAGCTAAAGAAATATTTTGTCTTAAAGATATATCAGTAAGACTAATTGGTCCTTTATCTTTAAATGAAGCAAGGTCTGCCATAGCCATTACCGCGTATCTGCCTCTAGTAGTTAATTTCATAAATTATCGTTGTAATACAGTATTTTTAATTTAATTCCTACTATTTTAGTATGATTTAAAAAAAATTATTTGACGCGGAAAAACATGTTATAAAGCATTACTTTTTTTTAGAAATAATAATCATTATCAATTATGAAACCTAAAAGTTTAGAAATTTTCATTCCGGGGCCTGCAGGAAGACTAGAGGCTAAATATTACAAGAATCCCAAATTTGCTTCTCCAATCGCTATTGTGCTTCATCCACACCCGCAGTATGGCGGAACAATGAATAATAGAATAGTTCAACTTATGTATAACATTTTCTTAGAAAATGGATTTTCTGTGATTAAAGTAAATTTTAGAGGTGTTGGTAAAAGCGATGGTGTTTTTGATAACGGGCAAGGTGAATTATCTGATGCTGCAGCTGCTTTAGATTGGATAGAAAGACAAAACTTAGATTACAGTCAATGTTGGGTTTCAGGTTTTTCATTTGGTTCATTAATTTGTATGCAGTTAATTATGAGAAGACCCGAGGTAAATAATTTTATAGCTGTATCCCCTCAGCCTAATGTCTATGATTTTTCTTTTTTAGCTCCTTGTCCAACTTCTGGACAGGTTATCTACAGTGAAAACGATGAGCTAGTTACTAAAGAAAGCATAAACGAACTAGATAATAGAATTAAAAATCAAAAAGGTGTTGAGGTAAATTTTTCAAAAATTAAAAACTCAAATCACTTCTTTAAAGAAAAAGAAAAAGAATTAGTTGCAGAAATAGAAAGATATTTAAAAGAAAAAACTGCTTTAATCTAATTTTCAATTATCTCTCCTCCAGTGCAAGATTTTCTACAACCTGTTGTTTTTGGAAAAGAAATAGGAAATTTTAATAATGATCTAATGGCTAAAAATGCAAAGGCTTGAGATTCTATAAAGTCTCCATTAATTTTATAGTCGTCAATTAATCTAAAATTAAAATTTATAGAAGAATTTTCTTTAATTTTATTGATTAGAACTTTATTTTTTCTTCCTCCTCCACATATCAGTATATTTTCTATTTTATTCTCAAACTTAAGCAATGATGTCGATATTTCTTCACCTATTATACTAGCTGTGAAATCTGTTAATGTGGTTGTTCCATCTTCAAGTGACAAACCCCTTGCAAAAGAAATATCAAAATCACTAACATCGAAAGATAATTTTTTTTTATCAATTCTATTAGAATATAACTCTCTCGCTTGTTCAAAAATTATTTCATTTTTTTTTCCAATAGATGCTATATTTCCTTCAAAATCGAATTTTTTATTTGAATTTTTTCTTAACCAAGCGTCGATTAAGCAATTTCCTGGTCCGATATCTCTGCTATATAATTCCATTAGTCCTAAAGGTTTATTTACAATAGTAATATTTGATATTCCTCCTATATTTAAAAAACAGACAGGGAGTAAAATATTTTTTTGTATCGTTATCAATTGATGAAATATTGGAGCTAACGGGGCACCTTCTCCACCGTTAACAATGTCATTTTTTCTAAAATTATATATTATTTTTTTTTTTGTTAATTGGTGTAATAATTTTCCGTCTCCTAATTGTTTTGAAATTTTTTCTTTAGAATTATGGTAAATAGTTTGTCCATGAAAACCTACTAGAATATCGTCAAAGTTAAATTCCATTTCTTTAATTATTTTTGAGTGAAAAATTGTGATTTTACGTTCTAAATCTAATAGTTCGTTTGAGTATTTTTTGAGATCGTAAATATTAAAGATTTTTTCTTTAAGAGCATGGATATCTCTATATATATTATGGTCATATTCGAAATATTTATCCTTAACTACCTCAAATTGATCAATTCCATTAGAATGAATTATTGAAGCATCAACGCCATCACCTGAAGTTCCGCTCATTAAACCGAGAGAAGTATATTTTTTTTGCATATTTTTATTTATTTATAACAATTTTTGTATAATAGTGGTTCAAACAAATAGTGCTATGAAAAATAAATTTTTATTAGAGATGGAATCTCGTGGTTATCTTAATCAATGCACTGATTTGGATAAACTTGACCAAATCTGTACTACAAATTCAATATCTGGGTATATAGGTTTTGACTGTACTGCAAGTAGTCTACACGTAGGTAGTTTATTGCAGATAATGATTTTGAAACTAATGCAGAAATATGGTCATCAACCAATAGTTCTGTTAGGTGGTGGAACAACATTAATTGGTGATCCGTCAGGAAAAGATGCAACAAGAAAAATTTTAGAAAAAAAAGAAATAAAAAAAAATATACAAAGTATTAAAAAAGTTTTTAATAAAATTCTAGATACTTCTAATAAAAAAACTAAACCTATATTTGTAGATAATGCTGAATGGCTCACAAAATTAAATTATATTGAATTTCTTAGAGATATTGGGTCTCATTTTACAATTAATAAAATGCTTTCTTTTGATAGTGTCAAACTTAGGTTGGAAAGAGAACAATCGCTTAGTTATATGGAATTCAACTATATGATTTTACAAGCATATGATTTTTATAAATTATTCAAAACACAAAATTGTATTTTACAAATAGGTGGCTCTGACCAATGGGGGAACATAGTAAATGGGGTAGAGTTGATCAGAAGAATGCTGCGTAGAGAGTCTTATGGTTTAACCTCTCCTTTAATCACTTTGTCATCTGGAGCAAAAATGGGAAAATCCGAAAAAGGAGCTGTATGGCTTAATGAAGAATTATTTTCTTCATATAATTATTGGCAATTTTGGAGAAATACTGATGATCGTGACGTAAAAAGATTTTTAAATTTTTTCACAGAATTAGAACCAAGTGTCATAAATAAAATTTACAACAAAGAAAAAAATATAAATAAACTTAAAATATTACTGGCTAATGAGGCTACTAAAATTCTTCACGGGGAAATAGCATCTAAAAAAGCTGAACTAACTGCTAAAGAAACATTTGAAGGAGGTGGATTAGGAGCAGATCTTCCTGAAATTAAAATAAGGTCAAGTGAATTAAATAAAGGAATTAATCTATTAAATTTTTTGTCTGAAAATAAAATTGTGTTCTCGAAAAGCGAAGCTAGAAGAGCAATTATGAATAAAGGTATAAAAATAGACAATATTCTAGTTAATGACGCAAAAAAAATACTTAAAGAAAACGATTTTAATAAAAAAAGTTTTAAGGTTTCTTATGGAAAGAAAAAGCATTTCCTGATTAAAATTATTTGATTTTTTTTTTGTCAACAATTTTTTGAATAAATCTTGGGGTTAAAGTTCTTATAGGGTTTATTGTTGTTTTAATTTTTCCTGGAGAACCTTTCATTTTAAAACTTATGCCAAATAAACCCTCCCCAGCTTCTTTTGGTATAACAATGTCTCCCAGTAGAGGAATTTTTGAGATTATTGTATTTAATGTTTTTGCGGGAATCAAAGTCCCTTTTAAGCTTGTTACATTGGGGCTTTGATATCCTTCCATAATGACTGAGATACTTGGGCCAAGAGCTAATATTTCTTTTAATTCTAAAACATTATTATTTTTTTTCATTTGAATTTCTAAAATATCAAATGACAATCCCTCTCCTGCCGCTAGATCTGCTAATCCTCCTAAATCTGCTAACGATAACAATTTAACCATACCAGGGGCATCAACAACGTTAAAATTTTCAATTTTCAATTTAGAATTAAAATTTTCATCATCAATAATTGATGTGTATAGTAATTTTCCTCCTGTAAGGCCTTTAAAAAATTCGTACTCAGTTAAGAGAGGTCTTGTTAAATCTGAATAAATTTCTAGATATTTTTTTTTATTTTTTTTATTCTGTGTCATCATAATATCCAAAAAATTATTTTTACCGAAGTCACCTTTTGCTGAAATTTTACTAAACTTTCCGTTTTCAATTTTACCGATCAATTTAAAATTTTTTAATTTTTCAGAGAGAGGTGCTGTAATATTTACAAAATCAATTTCAATATTTTTATTAATTTTAAAAAATTTATTTTTAGTTTTTTTGTTCTTTAAAAATTTCGGTAAATTACTAGCATCAAACTGAGATCCTTTTACTAAAATTTTCTTTCCAAAAATTAAAGAAAAATCATTATTTTTTTTTCCATTTTTGTTTGTTTTAACTAATATTTCTTTTAATGAAAGAAATTCATTTTTATCAAATTTAACATCTTTTAAAATTAAAGAATTATTCCCATCCTTTAAATTCATAGTTTTAATATTAATTTTTCCATTTAATTTTTCTAAATTAATTGAAAAATTAGCAATTTTATTTTTTTTCTTTTCGTAATTAATAAGTTTTATATCTAGATACTCATCAAAATTTGCTTGGATTTTAAATTTTGACAATTTATTTTTAATAATATTATCTAAATTAAATGATAATAAATTACCTTTATTCAAGGAGTATTTACCAGAAATATTTATAATTTTTTGGTTAGAAGTAAAATTTGTCTTAATTTTTGAATTAGATAATGAAAAAGATTTAATTTCTTTATCTAGGAAAAAATTTTTTAAGGGTTTTTTAAAACTTAACTCACCGTCTGAAATTAGTCCTTTAGTTTGAAAATTATATTTTTTTACTTTATAAGTTTGATCAAAGCTAATAGAAAAATTATTATTTAAGTTTGCCTGAATATTTTGTAAATTTTCAATATTCTTATAGTTTTTTATAAAATTTTCATAATTATTCACTTTTCTATCATATTTTAAATTTGTGTTAAAATTTGATTGAATTGTTATTTCTGGTGATAAATTTATTTTTAAATCACCTTCTAAAATTTTAATAGGTCCTGTTTTTCCACTCATATTTGTGACCAAAATGTCAGATTTATCTGCAAAAAAATTAAAGTAAGTTTCTTCTATATTTATTTGATCTATAATTTCAGCTTTTAAATTTGTGACTGATCCTCGTGCGATAAAATTATTTAATAAATTTTTATCGTCGAAGAAGATTTCTATTTCAGTATTTATATTACCTTCTTTAATTTTGTTATTAACAAAACTAGTAAAATTAGATGGTTTTAAATTAATTGAAATTTTTTTTAACTGTTCAATATCTAATTGATTTAAAACTAAGTTAATTTTTTTAATTTTTGGCTTTGATTTTAAAAAAGAAATAAAATCAATATACACTTTAACAGTTTTTGTTGGCAAAGTTGTGTTCATATAGCTTATTTCAGGATTTTTTGTGTTTAAAAATAAACTCATTTCTTCAATATCTATTTTAAATTTAATTGTAGTAAGCGATAAATTGATATTATTAAATTTATTAATTTTATTTGAAATGAAACTATTGAGTTTATTTGTTTCAATACCAGTTGTAGATAATATTATCATTAATATGATTAAAGAAATTAAAATTAATAAGAAAATTGCAGAAAAAAATCTTTTCATTATCTATTTTTTAAACCTTCCTCTATAAATTGATCAATATTTCCGTCCAGAACGTTTTGAGGATTTGTGTTTTCAGTTTTATTTCTTAAATCTTTAACTAGTTGATAGGGTTGAAGAACATATGATCGAATTTGATGTCCCCATCCTATATCTGTTTTAGTATTTAACTCTTTTTGATTTTTTTCTTCTCTTTTTTGCTGTTCATGTTCATATAACCTTGCTTTTAACATTTTAAAACATGTCTCTTTGTTTTTATGTTGAGATCTTTCATTTTGACACTGCACTACAATTTTAGTTGAAAGATGTGTTATTCTTACTGCACTGTCAGTTGTATTAACATGTTGTCCCCCAGCTCCACTCGATCTATATGTGTCTATTCTTATATCCTTTTCATCTATTTTTATATTAATATCATCTTCTACGGCAGGATAGACCCAAACACTTGCAAAACTTGTATGCCGTCTTGCTCCACTATCAAATGGAGATATTCTCACAAGTCTATGCACACCTGACTCTCCTCTCATAAGCCCATACAAATAATTCCCATTTACTTTTAAAATCGAGGATTTTATTCCAGCTTCCTCACCTTTGTGTTCGCTAATTATTTCATAACCGTATCTTTTTTTATCGAACCATTTCATGTACATTCTTCTCAACATATTGGCCCAATCTTGACTTTCTGTGCCACCTGCCCCCGCATGAATTTCAAGATAAATATCGTAGTCATCATTTTCTCCTGAAAGGAAACAATTAATTTCATTTTTTTTTATATCTTTAAAAATTTGTTCGGTTTTAATAAAGCAATCTTTAATTGTTTCGTCATCACTTTCTTGAGATGCAAGTTTAAATAAATCTTTAACATTATTTACTTCATTTAAAGAATTTTTATAAGACTCTACTATATCTTTGAATATTTTCTTTTGTTTGAGGGTTTTTTTTACTAAATCTTTATCCTTCCAGAAATTTTCTTTTAATAAAGCTTTTTCTAGTTGTTCAAGTTTAGATTTTACATTTTGTTTATCAAAGGTACCCCCTAATATTATTAAGGATTTTTTCAATATCCGCTAATTTAATTTCAAAATTTTGCATTAATAAAATTGTCTAAATTTAATTAATGTATCACGACCATTAATCGAGATTAAGTTATTATTATCAATATTGTTAATATCTTTAAGCTTCAAAGCCTCAATGATTGTTTTTTTCTCTCCTGCTTGTGATTTTAAACCAGTATCATAATTTAATGATGTTAAATAAATATTTTCTGGAATTTCAAATTCTTTAAAATCTTCTTTAAATAAAGCATTTTCAACAAAATTTTTAAAAATAGGAAGAGCAGCTTTTGACCCAGTTTCAAACTTTCCCAAAGTTTTTGGATTGTCAAATCCAATATAAACACCTATCACTAGATTAGATGAGAACCCTATAAACCAAGCGTCTAAATTATCATTTGTTGTGCCAGTTTTTCCTGCCAAAGGAACTTTAAGTGATTTTAATTTTTTTGCTGTACCTCTCTCCACCGCGCCTCTCATTATCGATACCATTTGATAAGCTGTCTCTTCGGTAAATATTCTTTCATTGGTATTTGTGATTTTTGGTAATTTTGCCGATTCATCTATAAATTTATCACAACCCATACATTCTCTATTTTTAACTTTAAAAATTGTTTTACCTCTTCTGTCTTGTATTCTTGATATTAAATTTGGACTAATTTTTTTTCCTCCATTAACAAAAGTTGCATAAGCAGAGGTAAGATTAATTAAAGTTGTTTCCGCCGCCCCTAATGAAACTGAAAGCAACTCTGGAATTTCATCATAAATATTTAGTTTTTTTGATAAATCTAAAATTTTATCTACACCTAAGATTTTAGCAATTCTTACAGTCATTAAATTTCTAGAATATTCAATTCCTTTTCTAAAAGTTGATGGACCATAAAATTTTTTTCCATAATTTTCAGGCTTCCAATTTTTAAGTCCTATTCCCTGGCTTTCAACAAATGGAGCGTCAAGTATTATTGAGTTTGGCGCAAATCCATTTTCTAATGCTGAGGCATAAACAATAGGTTTAAATGCGGAACCAGGTTGTCTTTTAGCTTGCGTAACTCTGTTAAACTCGCTTGATTTATAATTAAATCCCCCCACAAGTGCCTTTACGTCTCCAGAAAAAGGATCTATGACTACAATTCCTCCGTTAACGATTGGATATTGTTTAAGTGACCAATACTTTTTATCTTTTTTCACAAAAATTATATCACCAGTTTTATATATATCAGAAATGATTTTATTTTTTGGAATTGTCCATTTAATATTTTTTGCAGATAAAAATCCTTCTATATTATTTTTTTTCGGTTTAATTATTTTAAAATTTATTCTAGAGTCTTCGAGCGTTGTAACTACCGCAAATTGCCATTTTAAAGTTGGGTCAAGTTTGTAATTCTCTAATTTATTTTTCCAATTTTTATCTTTAATTTTATTTGTTATTGGTCCTCTCCAGCCATGTCTTCTGTCGTAATCCTCTATACCTTTTCTAAGAGATTTGATTGCCTGAATTTGATAATTAATGTTTAGAGGAGTTCTAATACTTAAGCCTTGAGAATACAACTTTTCAAAACCATAATTTTCATTTACAGTCCTTCTCACTTCTTCCGTATAAGAATTTGCTTCATTAACTATCTCAATTTTTCTTTTTTTTAAATTTAATTTAAAATTTTTAAAATCATTCAATTGTTTTTTTGAAATAAAATTATTTTCCTCTAAATTTTGTAATACTAGATTTCTTCTGAATTCAGCAATTTTTGGAAATCTATAAGGGTTGTATTTGCTTGGAGCTTTTGGTAGTGCAGCTAGTAAAGCAGAATCTGAATAAGTTAACTCTTTGATTGATTTATCAAAATATTCTAAACTTGCTGCTGCTATGCCATAAGTACCCTGCCCTAAATATATCTGATTCAAATATAATTCCAATATTCTTTCTTTTGTATAAGCTCTTTCTATTCTAAAAGCTAAAATTGCTTCTTTAATTTTTCTTTTCATTGACACTTCATTAGTTAAAAGAAAATTTTTTGCCACTTGTTGAGTAATAGTGGATGCACCTTCAAGTCTTTTATTTTGAGATATATTCTTAATATTTTTAACAACAGCTCTCAGAATGCCTTTAGCGTCAATCCCAGGATGATTAAAAAAATTTTTATCTTCTGCTGATAAAAAAGAATTGATTACTTTTTTTGGAATTGAATTGTAAGGAACAAATAATCTTTTTTCAATAGCATATTCAGCTATTAGTTTTCCATCTTTAGAATACACTCTGCTTGAAATAGGTGGTTGATAATTAGATAATTTTTTATAATCAGGTAATCCTATAGAAAAATACCATAAAGTTGAAAACGTAAATAATAAAATAAAAATGAAAAATATGATTAAAAATTTTATTGAAAAATTAAGTAAATTTAGCATTTGATGATTTTATTAATAAAAATTTGACTTTCTTTAGGCATTTAAATTTAAAAGTGTATTTTATTCATAAAATTGTATAAAAGAAAGCTATGACAAGTTTAAAATTCACAGATTTCAACAAATTAAAAGGAATTCACACAAAATGGAAAAAAATCTATATATTGATGCTTCGCATCCTAATGAAACTCGTATTGTTCTCAAATCTAATAACGCAATTGAAGAATATGAATTTGAGGATAAAAATAATTTAAATTTTAAAAATAATATTTTTCTTGCAACTGTAAGTAGGGTTGAGCCTTCCTTACAAGCTGCGTTTATAAATTTTGGTAGAGACAGACATGGTTTTCTTGCCTTTAATGACATTCAATCTGACTATTATCAAATTCCTTCAGATGATAAAGAGAAAATAAGAATAGCTGAAGAAAAAATTAGAGAAGATCTAAAAGATAATGGAAGCGAGTCCATTATAGAAAATTCTCAAGCAGAGTCCATCGATGAAGATGCTGAAGATAAAACAAAAGAAGATAATTCTGATGAAGTAAAAGACAGTAAGAAAAAAAATTATCATGAAAAAGTTAAAACTTCATTCGGCATTAAAAGATATAAGATTCAAGAAGTTATCAAACCAGGTCAGGTTATCTTGGTCCAAGTTATTAAAGAAGAAAGAGGTCAAAAAGGAGCTGCTCTTACAACATTTATATCCTTAGCTGGTAAATATATAGTTTTAATGCCTAACACTGCCAAAGGAGGTGGTATATCCAGAAAAATTTTTAATTCATCGGATAGACAAAAAATTCGAAATATTCTTAATGAAATAGATATTCCAAGAAGCATGGGGGTAATTATTAGAACAGCTGGTGCCAATAAAACAAAAAATGAAATTGAAAAAGATTTTCAAAACACAATTAAAACATGGGAAGAAATTAAAAATAAGGCGCTTAACTCTAGCGCACCTTCGCTTGTTTATGAAGAGGGAGATATAATTAAACGAACTCTCAGAGACACCTACGATAATGAAACTACAAATGTTTATGTTGATGGTAACGAGGCTTATCAAAAAGCAAAAAAATTTATGAAAGAATTAATGCCAAAAAATGTTAAAAATATAAAAAAATATAGGGGTAAAATTCCTCTTTTTCATGATGCAAACATTGAAAAAGAATTAAATAATATTTTTGAACCAACTGTAAAACTTAAATCAGGTGGATATTTGGTAATTAACCCAACAGAGGCTTTAGTCGCAATTGATATTAACTCTGGGCAATCTACAAAACAAATTAATATTGAAAAAACAGCATTAAACACTAATTTAGAAGCTGCTGAGGAAATAGCACATCAAATTAAATTAAGAGATTTATCAGGTTTAATTGTAATTGATTTCATCGATATGATGAATTTCTATAATAGACGAACTGTTGAAAAAAAAATGCGAGAGAGTATTAGAAAAGATAGAGCTAGAATTCAGATTGGAAGAATTAGTAATTTTGGTTTACTAGAAATGACTCGTCAAAGGCTGCGTGAGGGATCTATAAAATGGGAAACTCAACTTTCTATTGGTTCATTTTCACAAAAAATTCTTAAAAAAATCCAACATTTAGCATTTACTGATAAAGTAAAAATAATTAGATCTTATATTCCTGAAAAGGTAAAAATTTTTATTGAAAAAAATTTATTGGAGGAATTAAAATATTTTCAAAAAAAATACTCATTTAAAATTGAAATACTGTCAGATCAAAAATTAATTATTCCTGAATATAAAATTGACTTATTAAATAAATCAAAAAAACTTATAAAATCAATTGAAAATATTGATAAAATTTTAGAAACAAAAAAAATAAATAAAGAATTAGATAAGGAAAAAAAAGAAACAAAAAAAGATACTAAAAAAAATAAGAAAGAAATTAAGAAGAAAAAAACAAAAAAAAAACTTAGAACTCTTTGGATGAGAAGAAAAAAAAAAATTTAAATTAGTCCTGTAATTGGTGAGCTCGGTGAAGCAAAATAATTTTTTTGCATTCTACCTGCTAAGAAGGAGTCTCGTCCTGAAATTACTGCATTTTTAAAAGCTCTAGCCATAAGTATTGGTTTTTTTGCATTAGCTATAGCACTATTAATCAAAACACCATCACAACCTAACTCCATAGCAATTGTAGCATCAGATGCTGTTCCAATACCAGCATCAATTATAACAGGTACTTTTGATTGCTTAATTATAAGTGAAATATTAATTTTATTTTGCAAACCCAAGCCTGACCCTATTGGTGAGGCTAAAGGCATAATTGCAGACGCACCGTTGTCCTCTAATTTTTTTGCAAGTATGAGATCGTCAGTGCAATAAACCATAACTTTAAAACCCTCTTTTACCAGCACCTTAGTTGATTTAATTGTTTCTAACATGTTTGGATATAAAGTTTTCTTATCACCAAGCACTTCTAATTTTACCAGTTTCCAACCTCCCATTTCGCGAGCTAATCTAAGAGTTCTTACAGCTTCTTCAGAATTAAAGCATCCTGCTGTATTAGGTAAGTAAATAATTTTTTTAGGATTTAAATAATCGGTTAATAGTGGTTTTTTTTTATCTAAAATATTTACCCTTCTGACTGCAACTGTGACCATATCAGCGCCAGACTCCTTTACAGCTTTAGCAGTTTCAGAAAAATTTTTATATTTTCCAGTTCCTACAATTAGTCTTGATTTTAAAGATTTGCCTGCTACTTTAAGAATATCCCTTTTCAATTTAACCCCCTCCAATAAAATGGACAACTTCTACTTTGTCTCCATTTTTTAAATATTTTTTTTTAAAATTAATTTTTGGAACAATTGTACCGTTATGTTCAATAGCAACATTTTTATAAAATAGATTATATTTTTTAAGCAAATCTTTTAATGAAAAGTTTGATTTAATTGATATTTTTTTTCCATTTAATTGTATTTTTGCCATAATTCAGCTAATCAGTAATAATATTAGATATTGATGAATAAAATTATAATTCTTAATGGTCCAAATCTCAACCTTTTAGGTGAAAGAGAAAAAAAGCAATACGGAAGCTTCACACTAAAGGATATAGAAAAAAGCTGTCAAGAATTCGCTTCTAAAAACAATATATCCCTTTCTTTATATCAATCTAATATAGAAGGAGAGCTAGTTGAAATAATACAAAATTCAAGAAAAGAACAGCATGGTATAATCATTAATGCTGGGGGATACACCCATACCTCCGTAGCAATACATGATGCCTTAAAAATTATTAAAATACCTATTATTGAATTGCATATAAGTAATATCTATAATAGAGAAGAATTTAGACATAAATCCCTAATTAGTATTGTAGCAAAAAGTATTATATGCGGATTTGGGTCTGAAGGTTATATTATGGCTTTAAATGCGATGAATAAATTTTTGAAAAATGAAAATAGATAAAAAATTAATAAAAGAACTCGTTGATAATTTAAAAGAATTTGGATTAACGGAACTTGAATATCAAGAAGGTCAAACTAAAGTTAAAGTTTCAAAAGCAACTAAGGCGGTGGAAATGTCTAAATCTAACGCGGTTGTGTCACAAAACAAAGCGGTATTAAAATCATCGGATGATAGCGAAGGAATAAGAGTGAAATCTCCAATTATAGGTACAGCATATTTAGCTGCTGAGCCAGGTGCTAAAAAATTTGTAGAAGTTGGAGATAAAATAAAAAAAGGTCAAACTGTTATGATCGTTGAAGCTATGAAAACAATGAATCATGTTCCTTCTACAGCCGATGGTGAAATAAAAAAAATTTTAATTGAAGATGGGCAACCCGTAGAGTTTGGCCAAACATTAATTCTTCTCAAATAAATCGAAATGTTTAAAAAAGTTTTAATAGCTAATAGAGGTGAAATAGCTGTTAGAATAATTAGAGCTTGCAAAGAATGGGGTATTGGGACTGTAGCAGTTCATTCTGATGTTGATGCAGACTCTATGCATGTTAGGCTTGCTGATGAAAGCGTTTGTATTGGATCACATCAAGCTCAAAATAGTTATTTAAATATTTCATCAATTATGTCTGCTGTAGATTTAACAGGAGCAGAAGCAATTCATCCAGGCTACGGATTTTTATCAGAAAATGCAAAATTTTCTGAAATAGTTAATAAACATGGAATTAAATTCATAGGCCCAAGTGCAGAAATAATTTCTAAAATGGGAGATAAAATAGAAGCTAAAAGGATCGCTAAAAAATATGGTCTACCAATAATTCAAGGTTCTGAAGGTGGTGTAAAATCTGTATCTGAGGCTAAATCATTATGTAAAGAAATTGGTTACCCGGTATTAATTAAAGCAGCAGGTGGTGGTGGTGGAAAAGGAATGAAAATTGTTGACGAGGAAAGTAAACTAGAGAATTTATTTTTAACGGCGAAAACAGAAGCAAAAAAATTTTTTAATAATGATGAATTGTATATTGAAAAATATTTTAAAAACCCAAGACATATTGAAGTTCAAATAATGTCAGGGAAAAATAAAACTGTTCACTTAGGTGAGAGAGATTGTTCCGTTCAAAGAAGACATCAAAAGTTAATTGAAGAAACCCCTAGTCCAGTCCTAACAAATGATCAAAGAAAAGATCTTCTAGATAAAACAGTGAAAATGGTCGAACAAATAAATTATGAGGGTGCGGGCACCGTAGAGTTTATTTATGAAAATGGAAAATTTTATTTTTTAGAAATGAATACTAGAGTTCAAGTAGAGCATCCAGTAACAGAGGTTCAAACAGGAATAGACATTGTTAAAGAGCAACTATGGATAGCATTTACTGGTGATACAGCGCTCGATCAATCTGATATTATGCCAAGAGGACATTCTATTGAATGTAGGATTAATGCCGAAAATCCTGCTTTAGATTTTCAGCCCAGTCCTGGTGTAATAAATGTTTGTCATCAACCGTCTGGTTTTAGAACAAGGGTTGACGGTTCTATTTTTCAAGGATGTAAAATTACACCATACTACGACAGTCTCATCGCAAAAGTAATATGCAAGGGAAGAAACAGAACAGAAGCTATTCAAAGAACTTTAAGATCTTTAGATGAATTTGTGATTGAAGGAATTACTACAACTATTGACCTCCACAAAAAAATCTTGTCACACCAAAAATTTATAGACTCAAAATTTGATACTAATTGGCTAAGTAAAGAAAAATTTTATTAAGTATTATAACAATTTAATAATTGTAAATCATAAATTGCATGATCAAAAGGTGTTAAACTAGGATCTGATGCAAATGTCCATCCGTTAAAGATAAATACTTTCTCATTGTCATTTTTTGTTAGATCTTTCACCTGCATATATGCAACATCATCTAATTTATTATTAACTGTAACTTTGCCACATTTTAGAATCTTAATCTCTAAAGGACCAAATTTTTTTACCTCATCCAAGCTAATTATAAGTTCTGATGATTTAGCAGTAATTTTATCTAATCCTATAAATATAGCATGAGGAGATTGCAAAAATTTGTTTGATTTTTTTTTTTCTTTTAAATTCTTTGTTTTAGTTAAAATTTCATTTTCTTCATTTAGCTCTTCAAAACTAGGTTGTATTTCGTCTAGATTAATTAAAGGTGAACTAATAATTTTATCCTCTGCAAAAGAAATATTAAACGAAA
>Ga0233444_10001708_pt1 | contig 24307 bp, 22 predicted proteins | sample SI_124_October20_6_FD_182792 | JGI IMG/M metagenome (GOLD analysis project Ga0233444, IMG submission 182792) | Seawater microbial communities from Saanich Inlet, British Columbia, Canada - SI_124_October2016_10_MG | ecosystem: Environmental > Aquatic > Marine > Inlet | place: Canada: British... | reverse complement strand
GACCATCACCTTGCCTTCGGCGACGATCGAGGTCGCGAAGTCCAGCACGACAGGGCCCTGCCCCGGACGCGGGATGCCGACGCAATACGGTGCGGTGGAGAGCTTGCGCGCGACACCGCCATAAGGCGCGACCAACACCGAGCCCGCCGCGTTGACAAAGAAGATCGAAACCAGACCTTCCGCCGCCGCCATTTCCGCCCAGTCGCCGACGCGACCGAGATGACCGGAATTCTTCAGCGTCATGGCCGAAAGCCCAACGGCCTTGCACTTGTCGATACCAACTCTCACAGCCTGCGGCGTCACCGTCTGGCCGTAGCCGAAGCCGCCATCAATCACCGCCAGCGACGGCGTATCGACCACCAGCTTGATGGTCTGGTCAGGGATGATGGCGCCCTCTTTCGCCCACTTCACATATTGCGGGACGCGGATGACGCCGTGGCTGTCATGTCCGGTCAGATTCGCCGTGGTCAGATAGGTGGCGATGCGTTCCGCCTCGGCCTTCGAGGAGCCTGCGCGCGAAAAGATGTCAGCGACGAAGCCGATCAGCTTCTGGGAGTTGATTGTAACCATGATTTAGACGTTTGCCTTGGTATGGCCGCCTAGGTAAGCGGCTCTGATTGCTTCGTTACCCCACAATTCGTCAGGCTTGCCGCCGAGGGCGAGGCGGCCAGTCTCCAGCACGTAGCCATAATCGGCGACGGACAATCCCATTCGCGCATTTTGCTCGACAAGTAAAACAGTCGTGTCGCGGCGGATTTCGGCGATAATGCGAAACACCGCCTGCACGATCACGGGCGCAAGGCCGAGCGAGGGCTCATCAAGCAGCAGCAGGCGCGGCTTCGCCATTAAGCCTCGCGCCACCGCGACCATCTGCAATTGTCCGCCTGACAGCGTCCAGCCGAGCTTGTCGGAGAACGCGCGGATGTCCGGAAACAGATCGAACATCGCATCGGCTTCGCGCGACAGTTGGGCCTTCGCAACGCGGCGGTTCGATGCGCCGAGCATGATGTTCTCTTTCACCGTGAGACCGGGAAACACCCGCCGCCCCTCCGGGACATGCGAAATGCCGAGGCGCACGATGGCTTCCGGTCCAAGGCCGACGATGGACTTGCCATCGAACAGGATTTCCCCGGCAGCAGGCTTTGCAAGGCCGGAGATGGCACGCAGCGTGGTGGACTTTCCCGCGCCGTTGGAGCCGAGCAGCGTCACCACCTGCCCCGCGTCCACCTTCAGCGAGATTCCGCGCAGCGCTTCGATTTCGCCGTAGAGCACGATGAGGTCATTGATCTCGAGCAGCGCCATGTCTCACTCCGTCCCGAGATATGCGGAAATCACGTCGGGATGCTGCAGCACCGCCAGCGATTCACCATCCGCGATGCGGCGTCCGAAGTTCAGTACGGTGATGTGCTGCGCCGCCTCCCGTACCAGCGTCATGTCGTGATCGATGATGAGAATGGTGAGCCCCTGCGCCGCGATGCGCTTGAGCAGGTCATGCAGTTCGACCTTTTCGCTGGAATTCAGTCCGGCCGCGGGCTCGTCCAACAACAGCAGCACCGGATTGCCGGCGAGCGCACGGGCAATCTCGATCAGGCGCTGATGGCCGTAGGAGAAGCTCGACACCAGTTCGTTGGCCCGCCCACCGAGTCCAACGAAGGTCAGGGCAGACATCGCGCGCTGCGTCAGTGCGTCCTGCCCTCCTTCGCCGATCAGCGTATTGCCCGGACGCTCCGCCCCGATCACCACGTTCTCCAGCGCGGTCATGGAACGGAACAACCGGATATTCTGGAAAGTGCGGCCGAGCCCCGCCGCCGTGCGCTGATGTGCCGGCATGTCGGTCACGTCGGTGCCATCGAGAACGATCTTTCCTGACGTGGTCTTGTAAAGCCCGGACAGCATGTTGAGCGTGGTGGTCTTGCCGGACCCGTTCGGCCCGATCAGCGCGTGCACGCCGCCGCGGCGAACCGACAGATCAACCTTATCGACCGCCTTCAGGCCGCCGAAATGTTTCGACAGTCCGGTGACCTCGAGGACCATCTCCCCGCCGGTTTTGGCGGGCACCAGTTGCAATGCCGGACTTGCGACATGAGGCGGCGTCCTCGCCCGCCATTTGGTGATCAACTCCTGAACGAAGCCCCAGATGCCGTCCGGCATGAAGCGCACGATCAAAATCACGAACAGCCCGTAAATGGCGAGGTACAGCCCCGGTATGGTTTTGAGAAAGCGCAGCCATTCCGGAATGAGGATCAGCAAGCCGGTGCCGATGGCGGCGCCGATCGGCGATGCCACGCCGCCGAGCAGCGCCATGGTCAGGAACACGATCGACTCAGCAAACGAGAATTGATCCGGGCTGACGTAGGAGAAGCCGCCAGCGTAGAGCCCGCCGCCGATGCCGCCGAGCAACGCGGAGAGTGCGAACGCCATCACCTTGGTGCGGAAGATATCGATGCCCGCCACGCCCGCGGCGAGTTCATTATCGCGCACCGCGCGCATCGCGCGGCCGATCCGCGTGTCGGGCAGATGCCAGACAATGTATCCGATCAGCGCCAGCGCGGCGACGCAGAAGGCCAGGAAGGACTGCTGTGATTGGAACAGTGCAGGCCGTCCGATATTCGAGATGCCGTCGGGACCGCGCGTGAGCCAGATCGCGTTGATCATGACCAGCGTCACGATCTGCTGGAACGAGATCGTCACCATGGCGAGGTAGTGACCGCCAAGCTTGAGCGTGCTCATGCCCAGAAATGCGCCGGCGGCCAGCGCCAGCAGCGAACCGGCAACGAGACAGATCCAGAAGTTGATCTGGTAATCGGCGGTGCCGAGACCGACGGCATAGGCGCCAAGACCGAAGAACGCGGCCTGAGCCAGATTGATCTGTCCGCACAGTCCGAGCACGACCGACAGCCCGAACACGGCGATGGCGAACGTTGTGGCCTGCATCAGGATGTTGAGGATATAGCCGTCGAAACTCATCGTGGCCGCCGCGAACACGGCGACCGCTGCGGCGAGGAAATACGGCAAGTGGCGCAGCACCAGTGGCGTGGAATGCATGGTGGCGGTGACGGGTATGTTTTCGCTGGGCACGCTCATGCTTTTTCCGCCACGCGTTCGCCGAAGATGCCTTGCGGACGGAAGACCAGAAACGCGATCAGCACGAGAAATGCGAACGCATCCTTGTACGGCACGGATACGTAAGCCGCCCCGAAGGTTTCGATGATGCCGAGCGCGATCCCGCCGATGATCGCGCCGGTGACGTCACCAAAGCCGCCGATGATGGTGGCGGCGAATGCCTTCAGCGCGATGGTCGCGCCCATCTGGATCGAGACGAAGAGGATTGGAGCCACCAGAATGCCCGCCAGCCCTCCGAGCACTGCGGAGTAGATGAACGTGATCATGATCATGCTGGACACCGAGATGCCAAGCAGCGACGCCATCTCCTTGTCCTGCGAGGTCGCCTGCAGCTTCTTGCCGAGCATCGTGTGCTCGAAGAACCAGTAATTCAAAATCACCAGCGCGATGGTCACGGCGATGATCAGCAGATACTGGCTGTCGAGATAGACCGGCCCCAGCTGAATGCCCGGCGTCTCGAACCAGCCCTCCAGTACCTGCGGCGCGGGCCCGTAGATCGCCAGCACCGAATTCGCCAGGAAGATCGATGCGCCGATAGTGGCGATGATCACCGGAAGAAACGTGCGATGGCGCAGCGGATAATAGACGCCGAGATTGAAGATCACGCCGAACAGCGCCATCCCTCCCAGCGAGATCAGGAACGACAGCCAGTACGGCCACTGCAGGTCGACGGCAAACACCACCATCAGGAATGCCGCCACCATCGAAAACTCGCCCTGGGCGAAGTTCACGACGTTGGTTGCGCGGAAAATCAGCACGAAGCCCAGCGCCACGAGCGCGTAGACCGAGCCGATACCGATGCCCGTAAAGAGCAACTGAAGGATCTGATCCATAACATCCGACTTTCGGGCATTGCCGGCCTGCCAAGCGGCCGACCCACATGGAGACGAACTGACAGACACGAGGCGGCTTCCCTGAATGGGAAGCCGCCGTCACGCCTATCTCTTCGCTTCGATATGCTTATCGAAGACGATGCTGCCCTTGTCGTTCTTCACGATGTTGTAGCCGTGAAGGCCGTCGCCGTTTTCATCGAAGTTGTATTGGCCTTCAGCACCTTCGAATCCCTTGATCGCCAGGATCGCACTGCGGACCTTTTCCGGCTCGGTGGACTTTGCCGTGTTCATCGCCTTTGCAAGCACAGTGACGGCGTCATAGGTCCATGCGCTCTGGTTGTCCGGCGCGAGCTTGTAGGCATCGCGGTAGGCCTTGCCGTAGGCCTTGGCCGTCGGGCTGGACTCTTCGGCATAGTCAGCAACGCCGTAGGTTCCAAAGAGCGATGCGCCCGCGAGGCGCGTCGATGACACACCGACGATGGATGGGGAGCCGACCCACGGAATGTTGACGCCGAGCTGGCGCAACTGACGAGCGAAGATGCCGAGATCGTTCTCGAAAGTGAAATACGAGCCGAGAACGTCAGCGCCGGATTGCTTGATGGCCAGCACCACCGGGGTGAAGTCCTGGCTCTGGTTGGCATAGCCCTGAACCAGCACCGGCGTCACACCAAGCTTGCTCAGTCCTTCGGTGAGCGCCTTGCCGCCTGCCGTGCCGAACGCGTCGGTGGAATGCAGCACGGCCCACTTCTTTTTGCCGAGCGTGTTGGTGCCGTAGTCGGCGATCACGCTGCCCGAATAGCTGTCGTTCGGACGGAAGCGAAACAGCCACTTGTTGCCCATATGGGTCAGGTTGGGATCGGTCCCTCCGATCGCCATCGGCTTGCCGAGCTTCAGAACGTCCGGCGCCATCGCATGCACCTGCGTGGAGCGGATCGAGCCGAGGAACGCGACGATATCCTGCTGGGCGGCGAGCTTTGAGAATGCGAGCACAACACCTGGATTGGTAGTCTGGTCATCCTCAGTGATGAGTTCGACCTGTTTTCCGAGAACCCCGCCCGCCTTGTTGACGGCCTCTAATGCCAGCTTTGCGCCGTTGAGCGCGAACTTGCCCTGCTCCGCAGCCGACCCGGTCACCGGAAGAACCATGCCGATCTTGATGGTGGCGCCCTGAGCTCCGGCGCTTTTGATGAATGCAGGCGCCGCAAGTATTGCGCCGACACCGACAGAGAAATCACGTCGCGTTAATTTCATTCGTCGTCCTCCCAAATGACCGTGCTTTTGTCCGCCGGCCTTGAGAAGGATTAGATGTCCGAAAAACGAGATTGTCTACCGATCCGAGGAGGATTTATCTCAAACATCCGATCATTGCGCTGCAACGCGCGAAATGACCAGGCAGCGCCCGGAAGCGGCCTGATGCCCATCCGTCACAAGAATGACAGGAAACGCCTTCTGGCGATTTTGCAATTTTGGTGCACTGCGCTACATTTTCGCGTGAACCAAAGCATGCTATGAGCGACCAATACTTATCGCGACCGCAACCGATGGTGTTTTGCAATGTCTTTTCCCGCTTCGCGCTTTTATTTTCGGCGTTTCCGCAGTGCGGCCCTGGCTACAGCCGTTCTGATGGTCCCGGCATTCGCGCACGACGATTCCGCCCCGTTTGCCAATTATGCAGGCAACTGGTCCGGGAACGGCACGATCACCATCGCGGAGGGCGGAACGGAGCGCATCCGCTGCCGGGGCACCTACACCGTGGACGGTAGCGGTAACAACCTGCATCAGGTCCTGCGCTGCGCCAGCGACAGCTACAAATTCGAGCTGACCAGCAACATCGCGGCCAGGGGTGGCAACATCACCGGTTCGTGGAGCGAAGCCAGCCGCGGTGTCAACGGCACCGTCGAAGGCAGCATCGCAAACGGGCAAGTCAGTGCGCTGGTCCAGACCAACGGTTACGCAGCGAGTTTCAACGTCGCGACCCGCGGCAACAAGCAATCGGTCAATATCAGCTCCAAGGGCGAGCTTCGCGGCGTCACGATCAGCCTGGCGCGCAGCAACTAAACTCTGCAATCCATCATCAAAAAGCCCGCCGATAAGAAATCGGCGGGCTTCTTTCTGTTTAGGATGACGTCTGCCTATTTGCTGCGCAGCGCCGCCTTGAGGCGATGCGACGTGCTCATGAGCCACATCGCCGTCGGACGCAGGATGAAGAGGTCGGCGATCAGCGCCGCGATCATGGAGAAGGCGCTGAGCCAGCCGAACAGGCGCAGCGACGGCAGGTCCGAGAACACCGTGACCACGAGGCCGCACGCCAGCACCACCGTGGTCAGGATCAGGGCCGGCCCGACCAGCACGGTGGCACGCTCGACCGCCTGCGCCTCGTCCACGCCGGGCTTTTCCTCCAGCCGCAGCCGGTTGAGGAAGTGGATGGTGGCGCTCAATCCCAATCCGAACGATACGGTGAGCGCGACCACGCTGGCGAATTGCAACCCCTCCCCCAGTAGCCACAATACGGTGCCCGACAGCACCACCGGGAAGATGCCCGGCAGGATGCTCGCGAACATCACCACCACCGAGCGGAATGCCAGTCCGATAAACACCGCCACCAGCAGAAATTCGATGGTGAGGCCGTGGTTGAGCTTGCCGATCATGCTGGCGCTGTTGCGCGCCGCGATCGCGGACAGACCGGTCACGGCGATGTTGTAACCGGGATGCGCGCTTCGGACCGCGCCCATCGCGGCGTCGAGTTTCTCCACCGTCGGCAGAATCTGACTCGAATCGAGGTCGGGCACACGCCCCGAGACCACCACCGCGTCCTGGTTCTCGGAAATGAAGCGCCGCGACAGATATTTCGGCAGCACATCGACATATTCTTTCAGGATCGCCACGTCGGAGCGCCCGGCCTTTTCGGCCAGCCAGCGCCGCAGCGTCTCGATCGACCAGACGTTGCCGACCCCCGCCTGTTTCTCAATGATCGAGTGAACGGCAGCGATGGTGTCCAGCGTATCGGTATCGTACAGCGACTTGCCCTTGGGGAACTCGATCAGCACATCGATCGGATTGGCGCCGGTCAGCTTGGCGTCGAGGCGGCTGGAAGCTTCGACGGCCTGCTGCTTGTCCGGCACCTGGTCAGCCAGCCGGTAACGCGGCTCAAGGCTCGCATAGATAATGCCGAGACCGAACACCACGAGCAGCGCAATCAGGCTGAAAAGACCGGGACGGCCGACCATTCGCTTGGCGATAAACGCGCAGAACGCGCGCAAGGCTTCGACACCACGGTCCGCGCCCTTCACCTTGGTGGCAAGCAGGTTCTCCTTGCGCACCAGCAGCACGCCGAACACCGGCACCAGCGACAGCACGGCGATCAGCGCGATGACCGTCGCCATCAATCCGGCTTCGCCGAAGGTGCGGATCAGGTCCGAATCGGAAAACTGCAGGGCGAGAAACGACAGCGCAGCGGTGCCGTGGGTCAGCACGCAAGCCGGCCCCACCACCAGCACGGCATTGCGGAAGGCGGTATATTTGTCCTCGCCCGCGATCAGCCGGTCGCGCGCCGCAAAGGTCAACTGCATCGAGTCGGCAAAACTGATAACCATGATGAGCGGCGTCATCACGTTCAGGAACATGTTGAGGCTGAACCCGAGCCAGCCCAGCGTGCCGATCGACAGCAGGATCGCCAAAAGCGGCGGAAAGGCCGCGACAATCATGAACGAGATGCGACGGAAGAAGATGATCGCAATGATGCAGCCGGCGAGAATGCCGGCGATGTTGTAGGTCAGGCCGTCGCGCTCGACCGCGTTGCGGATTTCGAGCTGCATCACCGGTACGCCGGACAGCTGGCTGTTGAGGCTGGTGCCCTCAAGATCCTCGTTCATGATCTTGCGGACTTCGCCGATGGTCGTCTTGAGCCCCTTGTTGCCGACAATCGCGGGATCGAGTGCGAGCACGATCAGCGCCAGCGTGCCGTCCTCCGACAGCAGCTTGCCCTTGATGACCTCGTTGTCCCGGACGCGCTTGATGAATTCGTCGTAGGCCGCACCTTCCGGCAGCGTTTCCGGGAACAGCGCAGCGGGCAACTTGCCGCCCTCGGGCGGCTGGCGTGCGGAGAACAGCGAGATGATGCCGCGGGTGCCGTCCACGAGTTGGAGGTCCGTGACGAGATCGCGTATTTTCTCGAGCGAGGAACGCTCCAGCAGCGACTTGCCCTCCACCACCACCAGCACGTCATACTCGCTGGAGGGGAAACGCTTGGTCACCTCTTCATATTGTTTGTATTCGGGCGTATCGGAGCGAAATAGCTGGCTGAGCGAATCGTCGATCTTGATGCGCTGAATGCCGAACACCGCGACGACACAGAGCGCGAGCAGGACAGTGGCCGCCAGCTTCGGCGCGCGCAGCGCGATCAGACCGATCCGTTCGAGCCCGAATGCGATGCTGAAGTGATGCTTTCCGGAATCGCCTTGAACAGGCTCTTTTGAAATCTGATGCAACGGGACAGTTCCGATTCGAGGTAAGCCGACGTTTTATCTAGCAGATTCCCCAGTGTGGTGGTTCGCAAGTCCGCATTATTTCTACGGCGCGTTCTCTTGCGGACTTGCGAACCTAAACCACACTAGAATCGTATTTTTCCAGTGCCCTTCCGAATTCGAAGTTCGCCCGGAACGTGCTGCGGGATCAAGCGAACTTCGGATTCGGGGCACTGGGCAACGCGAGGCATGCTACCAAATAAAGCAGGTTTAAGTGGCTTTCGCGACACATCCCGCGACGGTTCGGCAGCCATCTGACTGGACGCAACACCGCCGATGGGGCCAAATTTGCTCCAAAATGCGGCAAACAGGCAGCCCTGCCATTAGCCCTACGGAGGCAGAATACCTGCTCTTTTCGCCCCGCCCGGTACTGATATAACCCCGGGCCATGTCGTACAAAGTCGCCGCCTTTTATCAGTTTGTCGCACTCCCCGATTTCGAGGCCCTGCGTGAGCCGCTGCGCAACATGTGCGTGGCGCTGGACGTGCGGGGCATCATCCTGCTCGCAGCCGAAGGCATCAACGGGACCGTGGCCGGCCGCGAAGTCTCAATCGATGCCCTGATGAACCAGTTGCAGAACGGCGCGCTGTTCAATGGCCGCCTCGACAATCTGGAACTGAAGTTCTCGGGCGCAAGCGAGATGCCGTTCAACCGGATGAAGGTCCGGCTGAAAAAGGAGATCGTGCGGCTGGGCGATCCGGAGACCGACCCCAACGCCAAGGTCGGTATTTACGTCGATGCCGCCGACTGGAACGCACTCATCAAGCAGGATGATGTGCTGCTGCTGGACACCCGCAATGGCTTCGAGGTCGAGATGGGCACATTCGAAGGCGCTGTCGATCCGAAAATCACACGCTTCGGTGAATTCCCGGATTTCGCCGGCCGGGCGCTCGACCCGAACAAGCACAAGAAAATTGCGATGTTCTGCACCGGCGGCATCCGCTGCGAAAAGGCCAGTTCCTATTTGCTGTCGCAGGGGTTCGAGGAGGTCTACCATCTCAAGGGGGGCATCCTGAAATATCTGGAAGACATCCCGGAGACGCAAAGCCTGTGGCGCGGCGAATGCTTCGTGTTCGACCAGCGCATCGCGCTCGGTCACGGGCTCAGCGAACGTCAAACATCACGCGGAGACGGTGCGGATCACACCGACGCGACCGAAATCGAGATGAGCGAGCAGGCCGATGACTGAGACCCCCTCGCCCGCCGCGCGGATCGACGCACTGGAAATCCGGATCGCGTATCTGGACGAGACCATCGAGGCCCTGAACAACACCATCACCGCGCAGTGGAAGCAGATCGATGCCCTGAGCCGCGAGATGCTCAGTCTGCGCGAACGGCTTGAAGACGCCGAGATGAAATCGGGCGCGGGCCCCGCCAACGAACCGCCGCCTCATTACTAGGGTGTGGACTCATAGCACGTAGCCAAATTCGGATTGATGCGACCGGACGTTATCTACATCGCCCGGCGCGTTTATTTGACTCATCGAGCGGTCGTCACATTCACTGACAAACCAGTACGGGGATCTTCGCTTGTGCCAGCACCTTATTTGTCACACTGCCGATTAGAAGCATGGAAAGTCCGCTGCGACCATGCGATGACATAACAATAAGGTCGCAGCCTTTGTCCTCGGCTGCTGCGATGATGGCTTGATGGGGTTGCCCGTTCTCGACTTGAATCGTCTCGCAGGAAACACCCGCCTCCTGGGCCCCATTTGCCGCGTGTTCCAGCGCGCTAGCGGCCTGTTCCTTGCGCAGCTCAGCATAATTTTTGACTGCTTCCCGGAACCGCCCTGTCATTTCTGAAAACGGTTCCACAACGAAGATTACTGATACCTTGGCTCCAAGGGATTTAGCCAGCGCCAACCCATGCGCCACCCCATGCTCCGCTAGCTTCGAACCATCTGTCGGAATGAGAATATGCCGGTACATGCTTCGCCTCCCGCTCAATTAAAAACATGGCACAAACTGCACATGTCGCGCGCCGCCCTCGGGTGTACGGTTACCATGTAAGTACAGCTCGGGTGCGTGCCATGGCAGACGACCTTGCCTATCGCTTATGCGTCATTGTCGGTGGTTTTATCCCCATAGTGCTAGCTGCAATCGCGATCTTCGCTTGATAAACGATCCGATACTGAGCGCGCGTGAAAAGCGCCTATTGCGGCGTCTCGCCCGCGGCCACTCTAACCATGCCATTGCCCATGACATCGGCGGACGAGACGACCAGATTGGCGAGCAGCGGAAGCGGCTGTTGCAGAAACTTCAAGTCAGTTCGCAGTCCGAGATCGCAGAAGCCGCCTCGCGGTGGGCGTTCTGGCCATCTTACAATTTGACGACGGCTGCTGACGAGTTGGCTCCTCGGCCGAAGCGTAGACAGGACGACAGCGACAAACCGCCGCCCTGAAACGACCGATTGCGCGGGCCGCCGTCGATCTATCAGGTCTGCCTCTTCACGATTTCAAATCCCTTTGCCTGCAACTCCAGCAGGATGCCCTGCGCCAGGTGCGTGCACTCTTCCGGATTAATCCAATGCGGACTTCTCCAATCCGGGTCATCTTCCTTTGGGTAACTGATGAATGCGGAGCGAATGGCTGCTTCGATTACGTCCATGGGATTGTCTGACATCTGCATCCCTCACGCGGCGAAATAGATCAAATCCAGGGAATTGACCTGTCAAGAAGAACGTCACCACCATCAATGGTTTGATCTAGGTCAACATCGTGCCCTCGGGCTCAGGCACGTGAACAGCTTTCTAGAAGGGAGTCAGAGATGAACTGGCTCAGTCCGTTGCTCGGCATTGCAATCGCGTTGTCTGGTCAAGATGCATTCGCCAAGAACCGTTTGACCGACCCCGTTAAGATTGCACGCGAATGCAAAAGCGACGTGGAGCGCTTGTGCAGAGGGCTTCGGCCCAGTGGCCAGCGCATCGTACGTTGCCTCAAAGAGCGGGTAGCCGAATTGTCGCCCGCGTGCTCGGCCGCGCTTAAGTCAACGGAATAACGGAGGCGAAGCCGATCCGCGCCCAACACGGGAGGGAGGCCCCCTCACTGCCGTCGCATCACAAGTGGAGCATACCGATGTGGATACTGATGTACGTCTTCTCCTACTCAGTTAGCCCGGCAGCTACAAACGACAGGGCGGAATGGAGGCTCCGTCCGACCGTGGTATTTCAAGAGTTCTCGAACGAAGAGCGATGCAGGGCCGCCAAGTCGGCGCTTGAAGGAAGTTTAAGGGACGCCGGAGCCAAGCTGAGAAGTGGCATAGAAGACTTGAAGACCATCGGCAAAGCTGACCCGGCGCAGATTATCATTGCCTACAATGTGGAATGCCTTCCAAAGTAAACGCTGCCCATATCGACCTATCGTCGGAAACGCTGGATGATCTGGCAAAACCAGTCTTCGACAACCGCGGTTTTCATATCCGGTCTTGGCACTTTTCGGACAAGGCGCGATGCACGACTTGAGTCTGTTATACGCACCCAAGCGAACGTCCGCCGGCCACTCCAAATTTATGGGTTCACGCCCTAATCGTCTCGATATGCCGTTGGCCCCTCGCCGCAGGCTGAAGACAGCCTAAAACGCCATTATTCCCTGCCCAACCGGTCGCCGCAAAAAAATTGGTAATTCCGACGCGAGCATGTATCGTCCCTCAAGGAAATGGGGAGGACATCAATGCGTAAGATTGCAATTCTCGCAGGCGTCGCGGCCGCACTGGCCGCAGCACCGGCGACAGCCGACGATCTCAAGATCGCGCTGATCTACGGCAAGACCGGGCCGCTGGAAGCCTATGCCAAGCAGACGGAAAACGGTCTGCGCATGGGCCTGGAATACGCCACCAAGAACACCATGACGGTCGATGGCCGCAAGATCGTGCTCATCACCAAGGACGATCAGGGCAAGCCGGACCTCGCCAAGGCCGCACTCGCCGAAGCCTATCAGGACGACAAGGTCGATCTCGCCATCGGCACCACGGCGTCAGGCGCGGCGCTGGCCATGCTGCCGGTCGCCGAAGAAAACAAGAAGGTGCTGATCGTCGAGCCGGCCGTGGCGGATGCCATCACCGGCGAAAAGTGGAATCGCTACATCTTCCGCACCGGCCGCAACTCGTCGCAGGATGCGATCTCCAACGCCGTCGCCATCGGCAAGCAGGGCGTGACCATCGCGACCCTCGGCCAGGACAATGCGTTCGGCCGCGACGGCGTCGCCGCGTTCAAGGAAGCCCTCTCCAAGACCGGTGCAACGCTGGCTGCGGAAGAATACGTTCCACCCGCGACCACCGACTTCACCGCCGCAGGCCAGCGCCTGTTCGACGCACTGAAGGACAAGCCGGGCCGCAAGATCATCTGGGTGATCTGGGCCGGCGGCGGCGATCCGCTGACCAAGATCCAGGACATGGACCCGAAGCGTTACAGCATCGAGTTGTCGAGCGGCGGCAACATTCTCCCGGCGCTGGCGGCTTACAAGCGTTTGCCCGGCCTGGAAGGTGCGACTTACTACTACTACGCCATTCCGAAAAACCCGATCAACGAGTGGCTCGTCACCGAGCACCAGAAGCGCTTCAACGCGCCGCCGGACTTCTTCACGGCGGGCGGGTTTGCTGCGGCGATGGCGGCGGTCACCGCCGTGCAGAAGGCCAAGTCGACCGACACCGAAAAACTGATCGCGGCGATGGAAGGCATGGAGTTCGATACGCCGAAGGGCAAGATGATGTTCCGCAAGGAGGATCATCAGGCGCTGCAAAGCATGTATCACTTCCGCGTCAAGGTCGATCCGAACCTCGCCTGGGCCGACAACGAGCTGGTGCGCGAACTCAAGATCGAGGACATGCAGATCCCGATCAAGAACAAGCGGTAAGAACAACTGAACTCTTCACCTCTCCCCGCCTGCGGGGAGAGGTCGGAGACTGAGCGCAGCGAAGGCTCCGGGTGAGGGGCCGGGACTTGCGATAAGAGAAGCCCCTCACCCGCTCGCCTGAAGGCTCGCGACCTATCCCCGTAAACGGGGAGAGGTGAAAAGAAGCCGCTCGCATCAAATCTTTGGCAGCGAATTCCATGCCCCTCACCCTCGAGACCCGCGACCTGACCATCCGTTTCGGCGGCCATGTCGCCGTCAACAAGGTGAGTTGCACCTTTCGCCCCGGCGAACTGACGGCCATTGTCGGCCCCAACGGCGCCGGCAAGACCACCTATTTCAACCTGATCTCCGGACAACTCCGTCCGAGCGCCGGTGACGTCCTGCTCGCGGGCGAGAACATCACCGGCCTCACCGCACCATTGCGCACGCGCAAGGGCCTCGGCCGCGCCTTTCAGTTGACCAACCTGTTCCCCAATCTCAGCGTCGAGGAAAACGTTCGCCTCGCCGTGCAGGCCGCAAGCGGCGTGCATTACGAGATGCTCCGCCCATGGATGAAGCGCCGCGACCTGATCGAACGCGCCGACGCTATTCTCGATTCAATCGCGCTCGGCAACCGCCGCGCGGTCGCTGCCGCAGCCCTGTCCCACGGCGATCAGCGCAAGCTCGAAGTCGCGTTGATGATGGCGCTGGAGCCGAAGGTCTTCATGTTCGATGAGCCCACAGCAGGCATGAGCGTCGACGAAGTGCCGGTGGTGCTCGATCTCATCGCGCGCCTCAAGCAGGACACCAGCAAGATCATCCTGCTGGTTGAACACAAGATGGACGTGGTGCGCTCGCTCGCCGACCGCATCATCGTTCTGCACAACGGGCAACTGGTGGCGGACGGCAAGCCCGCCGAGGTGATCGCCTCGCCGATCGTGCAGGAAGCCTATCTCGGCATCGCGCCCGGAAAGACCGCCGCATGATGAATGTCGAATTCCCGTTTCTTCGTCATTGCGAGCGAATCGAAGCAATCCAGAGCCGCGAGGAAGAGCTGGATTGCTTCGTCGCAAGAGTTCCTCGCAATGACGCCCCGCCGAAAGGGATTTCGGCATGAGCGACATGTTATCCCTCACCGGCGTTCATACCCATATCGCGCAGTATCACATCCTGCACGGTGTCGATTTTGTCGTGCCGGAAGGCCAGATCACCATGCTGCTTGGCCGCAACGGCGCGGGCAAGACCACGACCCTGCGCACCGTCATGGGCCTCTCGCCGCCCTCGTCCGGCACGATCACGCTCGAAGGCCAGCGCACCGAGAAGAAACTCACGCCGGACATCGCCAGCCTCGGCGTCGGCTACGTGCCGGAGTCCATGTCGGTGTTCTCCGATCTGACCGTGAAGGAAAACCTGATCCTCGCCGCACGCGCAGGTCCGCTGGACGATACGCGGCTGCAATGGATCTTCGGATTCTTTCCGGCGCTGAAACGCTTCTGGCTGTCGCGCGCGGGTTCGCTGTCCGGCGGACAAAAGCAGATGCTGTCGATCGCCCGCGCCATCGTCGAGCCGCGCAAGCTGCTCTTGATCGACGAACCGACCAAGGGCCTTGCCCCCGCCATCGTCGTCAATCTCATCGAATGTCTTGCTGAAGTGAAGACGCGCGGCGCGACCATCCTGCTGGTCGAGCAGAATTTCCGCGTGGCTCAGGAAGTCGGCGACAACGTGCTGGTGATGGACAACGGCAAGATCGTGCATCGCGGTGCGATGGCCGAACTCGCGAAAGACACATCATTGCAGGAAAAGCTGCTGGGTCTCAGCCTCGAGGCGCACCAATGACCGACTCGACAACCTCCTTGGCCGCCGCCGAACCGCTGCCGCAAGCCAGCCGCGATTTTATCCCGCTGCTGCTGCCGGTCGTACTTGCGCTGGCGATGATCCCGCTGATCGGCTCGCCGAGTACATGGGTCACTCTGACGGTCGCCAGCCTCGCCATGGGCATGATGATCTTCATCATGGCCTCGGGTCTGACGCTGGTGTTCGGCCTGATGGATGTCCTGAACTTCGGGCACGGCGCGTTTATTGCGGTCGGCGCGTATGTTGCGACATTGGTGCTGGTGCCGATGGCCGGATACATCCAGGCCGACTCGCTGTGGCTGAACCTCCTTGCATTGGCCCCCGCGGCCCTGCTGGCGATGGCGGTGTCCGGGGCGGTCGGTCTCGTATTCGAGCGCGTGCTGATCCTTCCGGTCTACGGCAGTCACCTCAAGCAAATCCTGATCACCATGGGCGGGCTGATCGTCGCCGAGCAGACGCTCTACGCGCTGTGGGGACCGCAGCGCATTCCGCTGCCGCTGCCGGCATCGCTGCGCGGCTCCTTCATCTTCGGCGACATCGCCATCGCCAAATATCGCGTGCTGGCGATGGTCGTCGGTCTTGTGGTGTTTGGCCTCGTGCTGCTGGTGCTGAACCGCACCAAAATCGGCCTGCTGATCCGCGCCGGCGTCGAGAATCGCGAAATGGTCGAGGCGCTCGGCTATCGCATCAAGCGGCTGTTTCTTGGCGTGTTCATGGTCGGCTCCGCGCTCGCAGGGCTCGGCGGGATCATGTGGGGCCTCTACCGCGAGGAAGTACACGCCTCGATGGGCGGCGACCTGATGGTGCTGGTGTTCATCGTCATCATCATCGGCGGCCTCGGCTCCATCGGCGGCTGTTTCATCGGCGCCATTCTGGTCGCGATGATCGCCAACTACGGCGGCTTCCTGGTGCCGAAGCTGGCGCTGGTCTCGAACATCCTGCTGATGGTTGCGATCCTGATGTGGCGACCGCGCGGACTCTATCCGGTGACAAATCGATGATGATCCTTTCCGGCGATCCGCCGCGCAGCCGCATTCTCGGCCTCCTGCTCATCGTCATTGTGACGATGCTGGCGCTGGCGCCGTTCCTGTTTCCCGGCGCCAAGGCGATGAACGTCGCCACCAAGATCTGCATCTTCGCCGCACTGGTGGCGTCCTACGACCTGCTGCTCGGCTACACCGGCACGGTGTCGTTCGCGCACACGATGTTCTATGGAATCGGCAGCTACTCCATCGCCATCGCGCTGTATGCGATGGGGCCGACATGGGCCAGCGTCGCCACCGGCATTGTCATCGGCCTGCCGCTGGCGGCACTGCTGGCGCTGGGCATCGGATTGTTCTCGCTGCGGGTGCAGGCGATCTTCTTCGCGATGATCACGCTTGCGGTGGCATCGGCGTTCCTTGTGCTTGCCTCACAACTGTCATGGCTGACCGGCGGCGACGATGGCCGCAGCTTTCAGCTTCCCGAACTGCTGCGCCCCGGCACTGTTCTGATCTCGAAGAGCGTGTTCGGGTTCGAGTTCAACGGCCGCACGCTGACTTACTACATCGTGTTCTTTGGCTCTGCGGCGATGATCCTCACGCTGCTGCGCATCGTGAACTCGCCATTCGGGCGCGTGCTGCAGGCAGTCCGCGAAAACCGTTTCCGCGCCGAAGCGCTCGGCTATCGCACCGTGTTTCACCTGACGTGGGCCAATGTGCTGGCCGCTCTCGTCGCCGCCTGCGCGGGCATACTGAATTCATTGTGGCTGCGTTATGCCGGCCCGGAGACGTCGCTCTCCTTCATCATCATGGTCGATATTCTCCTGATGGTGGTGATCGGCGGCATGGGCACGATGTACGGCGCTGTGATCGGTGCTGCGATGTTCATTCTCGCGGAGAACTATCTGCAAACACTGATGGGCATGGCTTCGAAGGCCACCGCAGGCGCGGGCATCCCCGTGCTGCCGGATCTGCTGCATCCCGACCGCTGGCTGCTGTGGCTTGGGCTGCTGTTCATCGCCAGCGTGTATTTCTTCCCCACCGGCGTGGTCGGCAAACTGCGCGGGAAGAAGGCGTAAGGGGCGAGATGTATCCGCGTCGTCCCGGCGAGAGTCAGGCTTGATTGCACCGCAATTCTCGTTGGCCGGATTTATTCGGCATTGCCTTGGCTCTTCGATGGCAAAGCAAGACATAGCATGCGTCCCGCATTTGCGCGCAATTTCGTAAAGCCGCGTTAACTCATCCTGAAAAATACGAACCCGTTGAGGTTCCACTGCACCTCGTCGTTAACATGGCTGTCGTATCTTGTAGCCTCCCAAGACAATTCAGGACAGCACGGCAACAGTCCGATGAGCATTGAAAAGTTCTTGAAGCAACGCGCGGTGAAGCTATCCGTGTCCGGTAGCTACACCCTGCCGAACTGGTACGACGCATCCGGCCAGCCTCGCGCATTTGCCTGCCGCACGCGCCGGGTGTCGCCGTTCCGCGCACTGGTTGATGCGCCGATCCCGGGGCGTATCGGCGACAAGCTCTCGTCCTTCTTCAGCGAGTTCGGCAAGTTCGAGGGCCGCGTCTCCGACATCGTGCCCGGCGGCTTTCTGATGGAGCTGGATACGACAGCCGCCACGCGCCAATCGCTGGCGCAGCGGCTCACGTGGCTCGAACAAAGAGAAAGGGACCCATCGATCCGGGATCGCAGGGATCACGCACGGTTTTTTCCGGAGGTTCCGCACTCGACGCTGCTCTTCGCCGACGGCAGCATATGTTCTTGCTTCATCATCAACATTTCGGTGTCCGGCGTCGCCGTCTCCAGCACCGTTCAACCCGAATTGGGCACACCGCTGTCCGTGGGTACATGCGTCGGACGTGTCACTCGGATTTTCCCCGATGGCTTCGCAATCAGGTTTGTCCAGCAGCAACGGCGAATCGAGATCGAAAGGCTCGTCACGCATGCACCAAAGGCATTACCGACACGTGTCGCACTGAGCGCGCCGAGACTTCAGCGGCTGCAAACCACAGGCTGAGAGATTTGCGCGCCGCTGCGCGCGTGAAACATCTTCGCCAGATCCCGCGTCCGTCTTTGCGAGCGGTGCGAAGCAATCCAGATCTACGGTCAAGAAACTGGATTGCTTCTTCGCTTACGCTCCTCGCAATGGCTAGCATTTAGCCCTAATTGCTCTTGCGCGGATCATCGGCCGGATTGACGTAGGTGATGTCTTGCGGGCCCATCCCGTGCAACTGGATGATGCTGTCCTCGGTAAACCAGGCGTAATGCTGCATACCCTTCGGGGCGAGCGCAAAACCTCCCGCCTTCAGAGCGCTTCCATTTTTATCATCGAACTTGCCACCCATTCCGATGTTGAACGTCCCGGAGATGACGGTGATATTTTCGTCGTTCGGGTGTGTATGCGGCGGCACCTTGTATCCGGCAGGCACCTTCACCCGAACAACATAAAGTCCTTCCTTCGACGGATCACCGCTCAGCACGGCTATCTGTGCACCTTTCGGGAAAGCCGGTGGTGCCGCCCCCCATTTCAGTTGATCAGGGGATACAACCGCATGGTTGTCGGCAGCCGTAGCGGGGAACGGAAGCAGAATGATCAGCGACAGTGCAGCGATCAGAGAGACGCGCTTCATGGCATTCCTCCTGATGTGTGCCGCGCATCAAAATGCGCAGGCGCCCTCCAGCCCACGCGCACATAATCGGTGCCCGGCATGAATGCCAGCACCCGATAGCATTATGCGAAACTAAAAGTATGTCCTTCGGGACACCGCCCGGAGGCGGTTCCCGGGGCGGGCCTATCCAGCGAGATCACGCGATGTGCCACAAGCAGACCTCAGGTTGGCAGAGGACGACGTCAATTCACCGGCTCCGCCTCAGGGAATTTCCATGTGCCGTTCAAAATTTCGGCGCGCGGACGATAGAGCCGCACCATGTAGTTCCAACCCGGCATGGTCGGCAGGCAATTGGGAATCTTGCCGTCGCAGCCGCCGAACTGAACAATGACGGCGCCGTCGATCTCTTTTTTCGCGGTGATGTTGTTGAGCGCGTAAGCGTTGAACGCGTTCTTCTGGAAGTGTCCCTCTGCGTTGTAGACGCTGATCGACCAGAAGGCGTCAACCGGCACGTCCTTGACAGTGAGACGATGCACCGTCGTGCCGTCGTTCCTGTTCAGGGTGACATTGAGATAGAGGGCATCTTTCTCGGGATTGCCGCCGAAGGCGAACGCTGTTCCAATCAGGTGTCGAACAGGATCGACCTGATCCCGAGCTCCGAACGTGCGTTTTGTGTCGGGGAGGGTTTCAGCCAGCGCCAGAAGTGCGTCGCGCACCTTCTTCTGGCTGGCCTGATCCCAGTTCGGCACTTCAAAACGCCCTGGGCCGCCTGGCTGCGCGACCGTGATGGCATCCTGCAAGGCGTGAACCTGCTTGATGTCTTCCGGGTCACCCGGATTGACCAGAATGCGCACTCCTAACGAGACATAGCGGGTGCCGATCTTCTCCCTGTTGAACGTGTAGGTGCCGACGCCATAGACAACTTCTGGAGTGTAATGGTCCTCATTGATCACCTGCATTGACATGAAACGCTGACCCGCATTGGGCAACGTGACCGTCACCGGTCCCGCATCGAGATCAAAGACCGATAGCGAATACAAAGTGTCGCGGTTGGGGCGCACGATGGGAAAGTCGATCGAGATAGGCTCGCGGTGGTGCAAGAACCTGCCGACCTGACTGCCGCCCCCGCCGGCAAAATTCATATCGGTCTCGGCACGGTTGAAGTTATCGACGGTGACAGGGATGGCATTTCCCAGCGGCTGTGCCTGCGCGACCGCAACAGACACCGTCAGCGCCAAACCCGAGAAGATTAGTGAGCGGAGACGGCTCATGGCTTCCCTCTCACTGCGCCGTTACTTTTTCGATGTCCGGCAGCTTCCACGTCTTGTCGAACAGCGACTTTTCGGGGCCGTAGAAGCGGAAGAGAACTTCAAACTGTCCGCTCGGGTTCGTCGGCACCCAGTTCGAGTCCTTGCCTGCCGGAGCCTTGGGTCCGAAATAGATGTCCACGGAGCCGTCGGGGTTCTTTTGCAGACCCTGGCTTTGTGAGCCGCGCCCGGACCGGGACATGTCGCGGATGAGACTGTGGCTGGCGCGATTGTAGACCGTCGCCGACCAGTACTGGTTCACCGGTGCGTTCGCGGGCACGGAGAGGCGGTAGCTCATGCTGCCGTCGAAATTCTGCCCCTCCTTGTCCTTGACCGTCATCAGATAGAACTGTCCTTCCCCAAGATGCTTGGGCGTGAAGAACGCGAAAGTAAAGACAAGGCCGCGGTTGTCGAAAGGATATGCATTCGGATCGGAGAAGCCGTCTTGCGACGCCTTGAGATAGTCGGGGAACGCCGGGACCGCCCATCGACTGATGTCAAAATAGGGCGCGAACAAGCCATTGTAGCGGCTTTCCAGGAGGGCGTGGGCTTCGCGCGCGGCTGACTTCAGGATGTCCTGTGTTTTCGCATTGGGATTAAACGGCTTGCCCTTCTCGATGCCGACCGACTTGAGGATGTCGATCATCAGCTTGTCGCGCGGGAGCCACGGCTCTATCTGCACCACGCGGTCGAGCGACTGGAAGAAACGCAAGTCATACGGAATGGTGGAGTCGTAAACGACGTCGATCGCGTCGACGAATGTCGTCATCGGCGGGTTGGCCGCCTGTGAGAGCGGATACAACTTGATCCGCTTGGCATAGGCGACCGCCTTGGCGACGTCGGCATCGCTGCCGCTCTTGAGAATCGAGCGCAGCAGCGCATAGCCCTGATAGTTCATTGAGGGCAGAGCGATGTAGCCATCCGGAACGGCGGCCGAATGGCTGGGAGGCAGGACAAGATATTTGCCGCCTTTTCCCTTGTCGACGCCGGCCGGCCCCACATCCTCCAGCGGCACTTGCCAGACATCCATGACAGTGCCGTTGATCACACCATCGTCGGCCGGCGGGATTTCCAACACCATTGGACCGGCGTCCTTCGTGTTGATGAACGGCATCAGGTAGATCACATCGGGATTCGGCGTGAGCGTCTGGTTCTTCCAGTCCGGCAGGCGCGACCAATAGACGATCTGGTTGGGCGTGCCCTTGGCGCTGCCAATCATCGCCTGAAGCATCAGATCTGTGTTGACCGCCGGCATGCCCCAGATGACGGTCTCGACCGCTCGCCGCTCAATGGTGCGGCCTGCGAGGTCCTCGGCAGAGAAATCTTGCGCGCGAGGCGATGCTATGGCGCAAATCAACGCGAGAGCCGCAATTACAGTTCTGCTCATGACCGCCTCCGCTGCTGAGGCGCGACCGCGCGGTATCGGTACCATGCACGCGGCCATCCGCCTGCGAGAATGCGAGGGGCCGATTGTATAGGATTTGGGACGACGATGCGATACGGACGATCTATTCCGCGCGGACACCGCAGGTCCGCTATGGGTCAATCGCGACCTGATCGAGCAGGGTATCCGGCCACGTCCGCTATGCGGACGAAAGCAGAAGTCAATTCAGAGCAATAGCGATTCCGCGAAACTAAAAGTATGTCCTTCGGGACACCGCCCGGAGGTGGTTCCCCGTCGGCGTGTATTTCTTCCCGACCCGCGTTGTCGGCAAGCTGCGCGGTGAGAAGGCTTAGCTGTAACGCCATCCCTCCTTCATCAAGACAGCTAGGACGCTGCTCACAAATCGAGCTTCCAATGCCGTGGAGTTGAGTCCACTCATTGGTCACACCCTAATCACGTCTTCCATGCGGGGCGCGTGATGATCGGGAACCAGAATTCGGGCGGAGTTGTCAGGCTCAACAATTCGCTCAAGGCTGCCTGTCGCCCTTCAACTTTTACAATGCCTTGACTGATAGCCTGCTCGGGTTTGCCGCCCATGAGCGTGGCGACAATCGCCGCGCTTGTCCCCCTGATCGTGAGATCAGGCGTTGCGGCCAACCTCGCCGAATAGTTCAGAACGCTGTTCCGCAGCACGAGCGCGAGTTTCTGCCCATCATCGACTTCAAGATTGATCGTGATGGTTTTCCCTGAGGTCTTTGCGGTGTCCAACTGGATGGCGAGGAAATCGCAAGCCATTTCCACCGGCAGGTGCTTCACCAGATCAGGCGATGAAGCGAGTTCGGGTGTATCTTTAGGTACGCCGACGCGCAGCTCTTGCGCTCCTACAAAGTAGATATTGCGCCACGTCGCTGCTTCCGACTGATATCCCAATTGTTCGAATGTATCTGCCTGTAACTGCCTGGCAGACTGGTTGTTGGGCTCCGCCAATATCAGGTGCCAGAGCAGTTGGGCCGTCCATCGATATTCGCCGGCATCGTATGCCTTTTTGGCTTTTTCCAGAATCGCGTTGGCACCGCCCATCATCTCGACATAACGCGGGGCAGCTTGAACCGGAGGCAGTGGATCGAGTTCGGCAGGATTGGCGCTGTAATAACCAAGATAGAAGTTGTACACCGCCCGCGCATCGTGACTCACTGTGCCGTAATAGCCGCGGGTTGCCCAATTGCTGTCGAGTTCGGGTGGGAGCTTCACCAGATCGCCGATCTCGGGCATCGTGTGGCCGGCATTGGCAAGATGCAGCGACCGGTCGTGGATGAACTTGAAGACATCTCGATAGGTTTCGATGTGTCGCCTGATTGCTGCGTTGCCCCACATCGGCCAATGATGAGGCGCATACAGCACCTCCGCTTGATCCCCCCACATCTCGAGCGTCTGATTGAGATATTTGACCCACTTGGCGATGTCCCGAGTCTTGGCGCCGCGCAGCGTGTAGAAATTATGCAGGGTATGAGTTGCGTTCTCCGCCGTGCACAAGGCCTTCAGGGCTGGAATGTAGAAATGCATCTCGCTTGGCGCTTCGCTGCCTGGCGCATTCAGGAATTCGAATTCCAGGCCATCGATGGTCATTTTCTGGCCGGTGTGAGTCACGATGTCCGTAGGTGGGATCAGCGTCGGCGGGGCATCTGCTCCCGGTATCCCAAGCCCCGTCCCGAGTGTCTGCCCCGCGCCGTACCCCGTCTTCAGTGGATTACCGGCCATGTACATGACGCGTCGAATCATCGCGTTGCCGGTGTAGATATTCTCACTGACAGCTTCTTCGGTGAATCCGGCCGGGGCGATGATCTTGGTCTTGCCCGCTGCAACGTCTTCCACATTCGTCACGGCGGCAACGCCGCCGAAGTGGTCGATATGGCTGTGCGTATAGATGACGGCCGTGACCGGCTTGCGCGGACGATGCGCGAAGTAGAGATCCATCGCAGCACGGGCGGCGAGCGTCGAGACGCAGGGGTCGACGACGATGATGCCCGTCTCCCCCTCAATGAACGTAATGTTCGTGATGTCGATATTACGAACCTGGTAGAGGCGGTCCACGATCTTGAACAGCCCGGAGAAGCTGTTGAGTTGCGCAACCCGCCACAGGCTCGGATTCATGGTGTCGGGCGCCGGCTCGTCGACTGGAACCTGCAAGGCCTGCAGGTCCAGGACGACTTTGCCTTGTGCATCCTTGATAGCATTGCCGGGAAGTCCGGCGATGAAGCCGCGCTGCGCATATTCAAAATCGGCGCGGTCGCGGAACGGGAGCGTTTCAAGGACGCGCTTGTTCGCCGCCTTTGTGAATTCGCTCGGAGGCTTTGCTGCTGCGGTCGTCTTCACGGCTTGAGCGTTGGTTTCCCCGGACGCCAGAACCGAAGCAGCAGCCAAGGCGGACCCGGCAAGTAATGCGCCTCGCCGAGTCACACCGCTATCATCTCCTTTGATCGTCGTGTCGGTCGCGCCTGAAGGTATGAAGCTGCCGATTGCATGTGCGTGCGAGATGGGCTTTGCGTTCTTCATGATTTCCTCCCGGCCTTTTGTCCTGGACTCTTCCTTGCAAAAGCGAAGCTCGGGCAAGAACGATCGCCGTCAGATTGGTCAGCGCGTCTTCCCTATTTGATCGTCTCCCTGCGAAGGTCCTTCGCTCAGCTTAGGTCGTCAATTCCAAATTGCTCGCCAATCCAAGCGAATATTGGGCTGTTGTGGCTGGCCAGCTATTCTTTCCGGCAACTCAAGGGTGACAGCGGGCCGGTGCAAAGCCGAGCGATTTAGGAAGAATGAGTGCTGGAACTGGTCCACAGATCGGCTTCTCTTTCCAATGCGCA